>Ga0180437_10001800_pt1 | contig 35882 bp, 63 predicted proteins | sample SS_ome_4_FD_132410 | JGI IMG/M metagenome (GOLD analysis project Ga0180437, IMG submission 132410) | Hypersaline lake sediment archaeal communities from the Salton Sea, California, USA - SS_3_D_1 metaG | ecosystem: Environmental > Aquatic > Non-marine Saline and Alkaline > Hypersaline >... | reverse complement strand
GAACCACTCCTCCGCAAGCTGCGGCGCCAGCGTAATCGCCTTGCCCTTGCTCGCCGCGTCTTTCAATGCGGCGCGTATCTCTTCGACCGTCCATTCGTCTGCATGAGCCGGCAGTACCGGGTATACCACTCCAGACATTTCGGTGACCTCCATCATGCTTATCCACACAAAGATGCTCAGTAGTAAAAAACAGGTCGCCGCGTCGACGACCCGCTCGCCGGTCCAGTATTTTCTGCACATACTCCTACTCCATAAACGCCCGGTGCTACCCTTCGTTTATCGGCTCGGACGCCTTGCGTAAATACCGGGCCCCGGCTCGGGTCATGCAGTAGCCACCGTCGAGCCAGCGAACGAAACCACGGCGGACCAATGCCTGAACGGCAGCGTGGGCTACGTCGACGGGAACGTCGTCGTACTTGGCCAGCGCAGGGACGGTAATTCGACCGTGCTGTTCGCAGTACTCGGCAATGTGTTTGAGGAACAATGCCTGGTCTTCAGGAGCGATCTCGTCCGGGTCCTTCTTCTTTGGGACCAGGGCGGCCAATGGTCCGATCGGGGTCCAGCTCAATCTGCTTCCTCCATTCACGCAGCGTCGTGAGGCTCACAGGTGCGAAGCCCCACACGTCCACCCCCACGTTGATCACTCGGCGGCCAATGTGGAACGGCGTCTTCGCTTTCCACGCCTCGTGCACGTGACCGCATAGTAGCAAGGGTGCTCTGTCCTCAAGGGTAAAGTCATGCGGCGAGTGCCTCGCGATGATAGCCGGTTCGCCGTGTGCGCCCGGTAGGACGAGCCGCTTCACGACATCGCGGAACCCGCCGCGACGCATCTTCGCGGCCGTCTTGTCGTGGTTACCGATGACCAGGTGAAGCTGCCCACGCAGTCGCGAGGTGTAGCGGTACAGGCGTTTGCTGCTGACCAATGCGAAGTCACCGAGATGGTAGACGACGTCCTCATCCGTCACGACCTCGTTCCACCGCCGGATCATGTCCTCGTCCATCTCGCGCGTGTGGGCGTACGGGCGGCCACAGTAGCGAATGATATTTTTGTGGCCGAAATGCTGGTCGGCGGTGAAGTAGATCATGCGAGGTCGTCCGGGTCGATCGGGAAAGAACTAAAGATGCCAGTCAACCGCGCTACCTCGGCTTCAAGGCGAACCACCTCTGCCTCCAGCTCTTGGCAGGCGCGCTCCATAGCTTCTACTGTCGGTGTGCGTGCACGCATCTCATCTCGCTCCCGGGACATGCGTTGCATCGCTTTGAGGCAGTCGAGAGCTATGTCGATCGAGCTACTGTTAAGCCGTCGCAACTCGATGATCGTATGGAGCAATGCGTCATAGCGCGGATCGTAGATCCCGGCCTGCCGCATTGCGTAGCGGACCTCCTGATATAGCTCCGTAGCCTCTTCGTCCGTCATTACTTTGCGCATTTGAGTAACTTCGCGAACCGCTCGCGCTGCTCCTCCGTGAGATGGCAAGCGTTCAGACAGATCATGGACGAGCCGAGGTGCCCGCCGCATTCAGGGCACAGCCACGGTTGTATGGCGCCCGCCAGTAAGCGGCAGGCCGCGCAGTCCCTATCCTCGCATGGCCTCGCTGGCTTCCCGTTGATATAAGGTATGCCGTCAACTACTTTGTGACTCATCGGGCTCCTCCTCCGGGAACAGGACCGGGAACAGTACGTCGATCATGTCGGTGGCCACGGCCACGTAGATTTCGAAACCACCATCGGGTGCCAGGCGCATGTGGCTGACGAGCCCGATCACCTCGGCGCCAGAGGGGCCGTGCACCACGGGGTACGAACGGGCCCCGAGCAACGGGCAATTCGTATGGGCGAGGCGCGCAGGTGGGACTTCGAAGTAAATCACCCGCGTACCGTGCTGCGCGGTTGCTCGGATCTTTATTTCCATGCCCTCGTCCTCGTCCGTCAGCAGCGGGCTTCTCAGCTCCTTCGGTAGCATGGAGGTTAGGTACTTTTTCGTTTCCTCGTCCATCTAGCCATGCCTCTCCTTCACGTAGTCGCGGAAGGCCAGCGGTGTGTCCTCGATTGACCCCTCGGTGAAAACCTTCTTCATGTGGGCGCGGGCGGTGGCCTCGTGGCCCATACGCACAGCCCCGGTCCACCATGTCGAAGGCGGCAGCCCCACGTCTTCACGGGCGGCCCCTTGGATCTCATTCATGACGGCCTGCTTCATCAGGTCGGTGCCCTCGCGGTACCGCCGTGCCTGCTCCTCGGTCGGCCGTGGCGCGACCGTGCGGCGGATGATACCGTCGTCCGCAACGAGCCCGCCGAATGCGGAGAACACCATCTCGCTCGTGCCCCACGGCTGCGTGCAGTCGGCCGGGGCGACGACGAGCGCCCCATCATGCCACATGCCCGCGATGAAGTACGTAGCCTTCTCGTGGAGCAGACGCATGGCCGTCATCACGTTGTAACCGCTCGTCGTGTAGACGGGCCACCACAGTACGTACGACTGCTCGCACAATGCGGCGGCGGAGCTGAACGCCTTGGCCATCGGGCCCATGAGCGTGAGCCGAGCGGCGAGGTTCTGCTCGTCGTGTAGCTCCTTCGTGAGCGAGTAGAGAATGTTAGACAGCGACCAGGCGCGGCCAACGAACAGAGGCGGGGCGTAGTCGCCAATCATGGCGCACGGCAGCGGGAGGCCGGTCGATAGGCCCAACGTCTCGCGCGCCCACTCCGCGATCTCCTTCTCGTCGGGCTGGTCGCCGTCGGGCGGCTCGGGACATGTGAGTTGTTCGAGGCCCTCCGGCTGAACGATACCAGCCTGGTAAGCCACCCACTCGCCGAGCACTGCGTCGGCCAACGAGGCGGCGGTGACCTGGTCGTTCCCACGGGCCACGTCGCCACGGATCTTGGTGCGCAGGCCGAGGTCGGGGCCCGCTACCATGTCAAGCATCTCGCTGAATGCCAGCTTCGTGATCTCGAACAGGGCGGCAGACACGCCGGCCTTGCACGCGGCCTCCATCGCGTCGGTGTTACCGGCCACCCCTTGCACTAGGTGAAGCAATGCGGACGGGTCGGTGACGAGGTGCGCCGACTTGACGTTGCGCGGGTCCATGTTGTTGCATACGAAGGTTTCGATTGCTCGGTCGGTGTCGCACGAAGACGCGCCACGGTTGATGAAGCGCTCGACCAATGCGGCCTTCGGTAGTTTGTGCGTGTCTTTGAAGGTTGGCGGTGTACGTACTGAGAAGCCAATGCCAGGAGCGTACGCCATCGCGCGCGCCGCCTCGACCAGTGTTATGCCCTGGTAGTGTCGGGTCAGTATCTTTCGGATCTCGGCTACCACGTTACTCATCCGCCGCCGCCTTCCATAGCTCCTCGCCCGCCGAGGGTGCCGGCTCCCCTTCATACGCTCGTTCGAAGGTCGCCGCCCATGCCGGTATACGCTCGCACAGGATCCCGGTGAGCGACCGTGCCCTCGCGGGTTCGGGCCACAGGTCCAATGCGCCCGCGTTGTTCATTGTCGTTACCGCCGGTGGCTCGCCGTTCAACCGGCCCGGCTCATCCACTAGCCGACGCATTCCCAGTACACCGAGCGCTGCTGCCGCCTGAAGCGGCGCGCCCTTGTCAACCCACATCCCGTATTGGATCCCCTCGTGGCCAGCGGTTGTGTCGAGGATGGCGACCTCCTTGTCGGACAGCTCGTGGCGGCCACTGGCGAATGCGATTGCCACAATGTTGAGCAGCCGTTGCGGACCGTCGAACTGCGCCCGGATGTAGGGGCCGACGCCAGATAGGTACACGGTGACGATCAAGTCGTTCGTGCCGAGCAGGCCCCGTTCCAACATGCGGCGCGAGGACGTGTAGATCCGTTCGGCCACTGCGTCGAAGTCCATCATGGCGCGGACGGCCGGTATATCCTGCCGTGGTACCAGTTCAGGCGAGGCGCAGCGAACGACGGCCGGGGCCAGGATAGACTCGGGGTCATGCCAGATCCACGAGTTCGGAACGTTCGTCACCAGGTGCGGCGGCAGCGACGTCTTGAACACGCCCGACGGCCACCAGAGCAGGACACCCATGGCGGCTTTGAGTAATGCACCGCCGTTGAGCGGGAGCGGCACGCGAGGCATGTCGCAGCGCGGTACGATCTCGTGCTCCATTAGTTCACCCGCCGTATCTTGTCGAGGGTGTCTTCCTCTTCCTCTTCGTCGGCATCGCACCGCTCGATGGTAAGGACGGAGCCAGTGTTCTCGGCAATCTCGTCCGGGTCGAGCGAGCCGTCGTCGATACCGTCCTGTACATCCTCGGTGGTAGGGGCGATGTCGTTGGTCATGCTAGCGGCGGTAGCGACGGCGAGGCCGCCCTGCTTTGAGCGGAAGACACAGCTCGCGTCGCCACGAACGATCATCTTCAGCATGACGTGCAACGGTTCGAACGGTGGTCGCGTTCCCAGCTCGATCGTCTCTACCTCAACCCGGCCCTGCGCGTTGATTTCCCGGGCGACGACCATGTGACCAAAGAACCGGATCCCCGCGTCTTGCATCACGGTGATGAGCGTACGCAGCAGCGGTTCGATCGACTTGTATGCGTCGCGCGCGTCAAACACTGCCAGGTCAACAGGGTTCGTGGCCTCTTTGTTTTCCTCGTCCATGTGGGTCCTCCTTTGAACGTAAAAAGGCCCGGCGCTATGTACGCCGGGCCAGCTTGATCGTAAGCCGCCGTACTTCACGAGCCAGTACTAGGATCCTGTTCTTGAGCTTCGCCCGCTCCTCCTTCAACCTGAAGTAGGCTTTCAATACTAATGCAAGATCCTCCTCGTGTTGTGCGCTGTCCTTCTTCAGCCGCTCCAGCTCGGTCACGGTCCGCCTCCTGCGATAGCAATGCCACGAGCATGCGGAGCGAACGATTGATGCCGAACAACTCTTTCGAGATGGACTCCAGTACAAAGTACCTGCGGAGTTCGTACGGTGGGCATCTGCATACGTCGTCGTCTCGCCCGCAGATCGGACAGGTAACAATGCCGTTATGGCCGATCATTTTTCTCCGGTCGGTTGTAGAGTAGGCGGTCCAGCTCTGGGGTCGGGGACTTAGGCTTCGACTGCTTCTGCATGGCTCGGTGCGCACGCCGCTTCGCCTCCAGCTTCTTGAGCTGGCGCTCCTGGTCGAGCGGGGCCAGCTCCTTCCCGATGGCGACCATACGGCAAAGGAACCGTTCGCCCGACCGGGCGCGGAGCATGATCGTAGGGGTCAGGCCGTGTACGCTCTTGGTGAGCACCAGCTCCATGAGCATGGCTTGGCCCTCGTTGTTGACGATCCACGCAGGGGTGCGCAGTATCGGGATCTGCGACGTCGGGTTCGGCTCATCGGATATGGCCGGGGCCGCTGCCGCCAGTACCAGTGCCGCCACCAGGATCCACTTTCGCATTCGTCTCCTCCTTCTCCATGGTTTGCTTGGCTCTTAAAAGGATCTCACGGTTGCGCCGGTCGTCCTGAACGCACGTCGGGCACAACGCCTTCCACTGGCTCAGGCCCCATCCACCGACACGCAGTAGCTCGCGGATCTCTTCGAGCGTGTAGAGTTGGTCGGCGCCCCATGCCAGCATGACGTGGTGGCGGCGACATCGGCTACAGGTAATCTGGGCCATACTCCTCCTCGACTTTCTCCCGGTGCTGCCGGGCGTTTATCGGGTGTTACCCCTTCTCGGAATTACCCGCCACGCAGCTCGCGTAGGATGGCGGCGGCTTCCTCGACGACGTGCCGCGAACGGTGACTACCTCGGTAGGCCAGGGCTTCCAGCAGGCGGGTCATGCGGACACGCCACGGGTCAAGCGCCGCTTCGAGCAACTCGTCGGTGATGTAGTAATGCGTCTCGCCGTCATGGGTACTGGCCGAGAACTCGGCGGGACGCGGGTCGGGCTCGCCGGTCATGTCGGGGGGCAACGGCTTCCGCTCTTCGGGCCGCGTGGTCGCCCAGTCAATGACCGCATGGATAACGCAAGCCGCTGCCTCCTGCGGAGAGACGCAGGGCCCGTGGCCCCAATGCCCGTGCAGGTCGCGGCCGAGGTAACCGCCGCCGCCCTTGCCCACATACTTGACGAACGGGGCCAGACATGCTTCAACCTCTTCCGGGCAGCCGAGGCAGTAACGCAGCTCATTTAGCGACCGGAGCGGGTCACATGCCTCCTTGTCCGTCACCACGCCATCAGAGTCGACGAGGCATTCAGCGGGGATGACCTCGCGCACCTTGCGCTCGATCGAACGGTAGTAGCTCAGCTCGTCTTGCATCCTGACGATCTTGTCGAGGACTTTCTCCTCCTCCTTGGCGTCCTTCAGTACGTCGGCCACGGCGGGGTGTATGACGAACTTCGGGTACTCCCCGCATTGCCCCTCGGCCACGGCGCGGCATTCGTCGCACCGGCGGTTGGATGGTAGACAGGAGTACGTACAGTACCGGCAACCCATGTAATTTTTAGGATCCATCTTCGCCCTCCTCCTCGAACTGCATGGTTAACAGCTTGTCCTTGTACCACTCGGGCAGGCCCCGAGTCGTACCGCGTAGGATCCGCTTCCTGAAGCTCTTCCAGAGCAAGTCGCGTATCTCATCCGCGCATTCCTCCTCGACGTCCTGTAGGACCGCTTTCATGAGCTTCGGTATGTCCTGCGGTGCGCAAATGAGCGCGCCCTCTTCCCGCAAATGTTGAAAAGCCTTTTGCCACCGAGCCTCCGTGCGGTACCGGGCGATCACCTCTTCGATGGTGTCGACCTTGCTTTGTTTGATCCGGCCTTGCATCTTCTCCTTGAACTCGGCGCGAACGCACTTACCCATGAGCGCCTTCTTGTCCGGGCCGAACTGCCCGTAGTTCTTGATGACAATGCCTTCGAGCTTACAGCCGCCCAGCGTAGACTCCAGCTCCATGTACTTCTCGATCGTCTCCTTGGTGAAGTCGTCGCCCGGGCCCTCGTACAATGTGCGCGCGGGCTCCAAGCCGAGGCACAGGGCCTTTATCCTCACGAGTGCCGGATCCGAGTAGTACTCAGAGGCGTCCTTGCGCTGGCAGTCGAATAGGACCACATGGCCCTTCGGTGTGCGGCCATAGGTCAGGACGTTGTGTCGTGGTTTCGAGATGGACTCACCACGGTAGACCAGCTCCGGGTCCAGCCCATGCTCCTCATGCGCCGCGCGCACAGCTTGGATGCTGTTGGCGAACAGCCCCTTTGTCTCGTCGGGATCCAGGTCGGTGCGTTTGGAGCGGAAGCGCAGTCGACCTTCGTCGTCGAGGAAGAATGTAAACTGCGAACCGTCGTACTTCTCTTGGATGATTATGTGCCCGTCGAACAATGCGGCGAGCGCTCGATGGCCGAGCGCAAAGATCTTCGGGTATGATGTGCTCTGTATCATGCGCTACCTCCTTCAACACAATAAACTAAAAGTCCCACAACACAATAAGCTAATTCTCCTCCGTCCATCGACCGTCCTTGAAAACCTCGACGCGGACGTTTCGCATTGCTTTGTCGACGGCCGCTTCGGCGAGTGCCCGTTGTCCTGTACGGCGAGCGATTTCCAATCGTAGCCATCGCTGAAAAGCCTCGGTCGCCACGCACCGCTCGAATGCGAGCCGCCGGTTCTGCCCTTGGCTGCGGGTGTCGGTGGCGACGCCGACGGCGCCCGACGCACGGTGTGTACAGCGGCATGCGTTGCTCGTCTTGTTTCGCTTCTGGCCCCCCTTGCCTCGACCACGAAAGTACTGCCATTCGAAGTCGGCGCGGGTGACGCTGAACAGTGGGGCGGCCATGCTACTTGTCCAGCAATGCCTCGGCGTCTTTGCGGAGGCGGGTCGTCATCGGTGGCCACGCACCGCCGTGGTCCTGTACGTAGTCGACGAGCAAGTCGATGTGCTTCGCATGCATACGTACGACCAGGCGTAGGGCCGCGACCTCGGAGCGGAGGGCCACGACATCCTGCTGTGTTACTGGTTCCACGCGGGCGTCGCCAACCTGCGCCAACGCCGCGACGGCGAAGACGAGGATGGCCCACCATGCCAAACGTTCAGCGCTCATGCCCAATCCTCCATCTCATAGCCGTTGCGCGAAAGCCAGTTCCGCTGCTCCGCTGTCAGCCGCCCGTCCTTGTACCAGGGCAGCTCGTCCTTCAGCCCGTTGACCTTGACGTGCGTCTTCTCCAGCGTCCACTGGTCTTTGTTGAAAAGGTCGGCCGCGACCTGCGTGTGTTCGTGGTAGCCACAACCGTAGAACGTGCCGTCGGGGGTAAGCCAACCACAGCCATGTGGGTCGCCGCCGACCGGCCAGATCATGGTGTAGTCCAGGTCGTCGTAACACGTCGCCTGGGCCGTTTGGAGAACCTCGTGGTCATCACTACAGTATAACCGCCCACCGTTGTAGTTCAGCCAGTACGGGCGCTCGGGTACGTAGTCCTCGTCGTCCGGGTCATAGTCGTCCTCGTCCTCAATCGGGTCCACCCGTTCGACCCATGCCGGCCGCTTCCAGAACAGAGGCTTGATGAGGTAGAACGTGCGCAGTTCGCCGCCGTCCAGATCCATGTCCACAATGTACGCCCTCTCTCCTTCGGTGCCGGTCCACCCGTCCACTTCGGTGACCGTGAACTCATCCGTGTCTATGTCCACCTCAAGGTTATGGGGCTTCGACACGTACAGTGCGTTTACCAGATTGTGCCGGTGTGCCTTCAACGTAGCGTCTACGAATGCAGCGCAGTGGCACGGGCGGAGGAACACGGGGAAATGCTGCCGTGTGAAATTGAAGTACACGGAGTTCATCGGCAGGATGTGCGGCTTCCGTACTTGTGGGAACATGTCGATTGAAATGCAACGCCGGAGCTTCTCGCCGAGGATCCCCTCGCCGCAACCACAGTCGACGACGCACCGCCCACACGCCAGGCGTTTGATGAGCGCGACCAGCTCGGGTGTGATGTCGCAGAAGATCATGCGAGCCACACCTCGATGACATGGTCCGGGTTGCCGTCCCAGTCTGTGACGAGGTCTTCCTTCGTCAGCTCTTCGATGATCATGCGACCGACGGCCACATTGCTGACGTCGCCACCAACGTCGCTATAGCGTATATCCAAGCGGCCTGTGTTGACCATGCGCTCATGGTCCTGGCGGTGGTAGTACACGACGCCTACCTTCTCGGGGTATTTGATCACGAGCGAACGGAACGCCTCCAGCGCGCAGCCCATGCAGCACTTGAAGTTCATGCGGGTGATGAGACCACGACGAGCCAGGCGTCGGAACGCTTTCTTGACAAGGGTCTTCAACGCGGTGACGAGATGCGGCATCGTGTCCTCCTCCTATATGTTGATCGGCATGATCAAGTAACGGAAGCCGTGCCCGTTCGCAGCGGGGTCGGAGATGGTAACGGGGTGCACGGACGACGTAGCGCTGACCACGATCGCTTCGCTGTCGAATGCGGTGAGCCCGTCGAGCAGGAACTTGCAGTTGAGCGCCAGCTCAAACTTCGTGCCGACGTGGTCGAGCGCGCATCGCTTCCGTGAGGCGTTGCCCTCGTGGGTGGCGGTGTCGAACGAGACCTCCCCGTCCACTTCCTTCGGCCACACAATGCGGAGCTTGTACTTGCTATCCTTGGCGATCGGCATCAGCGCCTTCAACATGTTGATCAAGGGCTTCCGCTCGAACGTGAGTTCTTTATCATGCGCCTTCGGTATGATCTTGCGCCACGCCGGGAACTCGTTGTTCGGCGAACGAAGGTAGGCGCGTACATTGTTGAACGCCACATATACCATGTCCTCTTTGACAGCGAAGGCGGCGACACCAGTCTTCGGGAGCACGCGCGAGAGGATGACGAGCGACGAACTCGGAATGCAGAGCCCGAAGTCTTCGCCCGGGTAACCGTCGTGCTCGACGATGGCGAGCCGTACGGTGTCGGTGCCCACAAAGAAGAGCTTGTCGTCTTTACGTTCGAAGAGCGTCTTGTCGTACCCTTGCACACCCTTCGGGTTGGACGACATGACTTGCTTGATGGTACGGGCGAGGTCGGCCGATTGCATGAACTGCCACTCGGTGTCGCTCGGTGGCCACTCGGGGAGCAGAGGCATGGCACGCGGGTCGGTGCCCTTGGTGACATAGCGCCCTTCCTCGTTGTCCATCACGAGCGTGTTGTCCTCGAAGGGTGTGATGGAAAGCTGCTCCAGCTCACCGTTCGCCGCACATGCAAGCAGCTTGGTTATATGGTCAGCGCTCGGCGCGGAGTCCCACTCGCCCCATACGTTAGCCGGTACCGTTACCTCCAGGCCGATCCGGTTGTTGGTCGCCGTCAGCGACAGCGCCGAGTTCCGTGCCTTCAGATGAAACGACGTCAGGCACAGCGCGTCCTTTCCGCACGCCTTCTTTGCCAGGTTGGCCGCTACCAGCAGTTCGGCGGTGTTTACGATCGCTTGGTTTTCCATGCTTCCTCCTCGGTGGTGGGCCAGGCAGCGGTAGCCGTTTTTGTAGCTTCGCCTGCTTCCGTGCCTGGCGTCGTCGTTCGGCCCGTGGCGGTTCGGCCGGGGCCTCCCGTAAAAACTCGACGGGGCGGTCGGGCATGAACTCGTCGCGCAGCCACTCGGGTTGGTTGGTGGCCGTCTGTACTCCGTGCACCGTATCCTCTGGCCGCCATGTCGCGACGTATAGGTGTATGCCGTGGTCGCGGTAACTCAGCTCGACGGAGCGGACCTTCGGCATCTCGTGGTAGGGGACGCGGACGACCACGTTGCCCTTCTTCGTGGCGAGCCGGAACAGAACGAACCGCCCGCGCCATTTGCAGGCGTGGGCGATCCAGACGAGGAGAACGATGACGCTCAGCGCCATCGACGCGGCTAGTAACATGAGTCGTGGTCCGCCTTCTCGGCGGCCCGGTAACATGCGAGCACCGCGTCATCCGCGTAGTGGGCGACGCCCGTGTGCACCACGCTCTTCGTGCCTTCCGCATGGCAGCACAGGGTTACCGTGTACATACGGTAGGCGCCGACTTGACCCTCGCACTCCATGTGCAGATAGTGCGGGCACCCGTAGCGGAGTAGGTTCGCCGTCCATCGGCGGAACCCTTTGTACTCGCTCTCCTGTTCGTAGAATTGTTTGCGGGTGTCCCGGCACAGTTGGTGCCAGCGGGCGACCGTGTACAGGGCCAGGCCAGCGATGGCGAGCACCAGGTAATGCGGCGCGCCGATGAAATGGAGCCACAGGTTGACGGTGACGCCGCAGAACAACCCGACCACCTGAACTGCGACGGTGGCCACGAGAATATAAAGGAGGACTTGCATGAGTCCTTCGAACAATTCGAATGCGACCTTCCCCACGGTGAGGCTCTTACCCACGGCGCGCAGGGCCCTCAGCCCGCGCCACTCCGTGTCGGTCAAATCTACTTGCTTCATGGGCCGACCTCCCGTATCTCCACGGTGTGGGTGACCTGGGTGATCTTCGGGCTGCCGCACACGAGGCAGTGGTCGAACGAGGCCAGGTCATGCTGGGGGCCCGCGTTGACCTCCGATTTACATTCCCGACAGCGCATGGTGACCACGCGCGCGTCGCCCTTGTATACCGTCGACCGGTACACGGGCTGCGGGGTAACCCTGTTCGGGTTCGGCACTGCCGCCTGCGTACGGGCAGTCATGCATGGCTTGAGCTGGGGCCCCGATGGCTTCGGCGGCATGTCCTTACGCAGCTCGTTGGCCAACACGACCAGCTTCGCGACGAACGGCATGTTCGGGATCACCTTGCCCCGGGCCCACGCGCTGTACGCGCTTTGTACACAACCGAGTCGTTCGGCCACGGCGGTCATGGTGAGCCCGTTCGCTTTGCGCCACGCTTCGATCGTGGCCAACGCCGGCCGCGACATGTCTCGGTACTGCTGTTCCGTTGCGGGTTTCCGTTTCATTCCTTCCCTCCAATTCCCATCCAAGAGGCCGGCGGTTCGTTCGGAGCCGCCTCTGGTCCCGGCTCTGGGTCCTCGTCGTTATAAAAAGAGAAGATGACGTCGCCGTCTTCCAATGCGTCGTCGGTTACCTCGTACATGGTGATCGTGCTCTGCACGCATAGGCCACCGTCGACCCGCAACGGTGCGTCCAGTACGTACACCTTCGCCTCGTGGTCGTACACCAGGCCGCGTGGGAATGTGGGGGGCCCGTCGCCCGAGACATCATGCACGGTCGGCGTCGATGCGGTAAGAGCTATGCCGAGGATCACAGGAGCAAGGGCTACGAACGAGTACAACGGCAGCTCGATCCATGCTGGGATCTTCATGTCAAATCCTGTACGTGCTGTCGTACACGCGCTTCACATGTGCCTGGGTGATACGCCCGTCTTCCACGGTGAAGATTTCACCCGGGCCGGTGAAGCTGCCGCCATCGAACATGTCGCTTTCGATCTCGTCGATGAGCGCCTCCAACTGGTCGAGTGTCATGGTACCTGTAACGACGGGGTCCACTACCTCTACCTTGATTTTCTTCATGTCTCTGTAATCCTTTCTAGAAGCGACTTCGAGCGGGGACGCCGCCGATCCGCTCCTGGAGCGGGTTCTAGGGGCAGGGGGTCTCGCTGCTGGGGCCAGTGTACTCGGAGCCGTCTTCGTTACAGGGTAGCTTCCAGCGTCCAGGTACGATCATCTTGATCTTCCTCATCGGGCCTCCTCGATATCGCGTTGACGTTTGCGGACCCAGCCACATGCGACGTTGGTATAGTCGACGCACGTGGTCAGGCAGCGGTCCGGGGATCCCCCCGCGACGCACACTACGTAGACCAGCGACCGCTCGTCGGCGGGGCCGAGGTTCGGGTATAGCTGCTCGGCGCATCTGAAAACGCCTTCGCCGCAGACCAATTCGAGCCAGTCGGCCCATGTGCCCTCGGGCGGCGGGTAATTGAACCGCAGTACGAATGTGTCGACCGGTGCGGGGGGTAGTTTACTTGTCATCGATACCCCTCTTGTACGTGAACTCGATCGCGGCGTATACCCTGTCCCGAAGGGCGTCATGCAACTCCTCGGGAAACTCGAATGCGACCTTGTTCCCGCTGCGTAGGCTGTCCTCATAGCGGAGCCGTGACCACAGGGGCGTCCACCGGTACTTGTGCCGCCGGGTCGGACGGGTGGCCGTCGCGTACTTATCCGGCTTGACGGTGATTTTCGACGCGTAGTCGTCCCGGATAAAAAAGGTCCACTGCTCTGCGTTTAGGCGCTCGGAGTCCTCCCGGATAATCGTGATGTACATTACTTGATCTTCCCGCCCCACATGGCCTCGATGGCCTCGACGCTCATCGTCAAGCCGGTGAGCAGGCCGAGTACTTTGTTCCGCTCGGTCCACAGGCTACGTAGCCGCTTCCGATACACGAACATGATGCGGCGGTGGTCGCACAGGTTAGGGTCGTCCATCTCGCGAGCGATACGGTACTGCTCGGTCGCCTGGTACCACGCCTCATGCACCTCGCGTATCGCGGCCTTGGTGTTCCGCAGGACCGTTTGGATCTCGCGAATGCGGCTTCTCCACGCGCGGACGAGCGTGCGGATCCCCTCGGGGACTTTGTAGAGGAACTTGCGGAGCTTGGCCTTTCGAGCAATGCGCTCGGCCCGTTGTAGGTCACAGCCGTTGACGGCCATTGCGCGGAGTAGGTTGCGGACCGTGCGGAGCAGCTGCGCGGCCTTCGGTATCTTCGGGCGCGGTGGGTTCTCCTTGACGGCGTCCTGTAGCTCGATGTCAATCGGTTCCATGTTACCTCCTGTCGGGTTGTACGTCTCGGAAATCATGCGCGTAGGCCGGGTAATCGCCGGCCACGACTGAGGTGCCTCCGTCGATCGGGTGAACGATGCCGCTCTCCCCGGGGCGGCCGTCGCAGAGGGCCATGATGCGCCACCATGTACCGTCTGCGTCACGCCAGTTCTCGCCGATCCATGCGCCGCGTAGGCGGACGGGCCCCATCGGCTCGACGTTGTACTGGTGGTAGCCGATCGCCCCTTCTTCGACGGTGCCCCACGGACGTCGCATGATCGGGCTGCCGTCCTCTTGTTTGACCTTAGCCCTCGGGGCCGCCTTCTCAGCCACGGGTTCCTCGGGCGCGTACGGGTCCATAATCCAGCCCTTGCCACGGATCGGTTCGGTACGGGCGGTGGCCATGTAGACGACGCCCAATGCGAGGAAAGCAACAACGAGGTAACGTAGTGTTCTCATGCCGGCCTCTTCACGTCATGCGGCCATATGTTGGTGGCCGCGATATTGGCCAATTCCAGGAACGAGTCCTCGTCGGAGTTGTTCGAGATCCGCAGGAACCGTGCATGGCGGCTGAACTCCTTGACGATCTTCGGGAGGCTCAGTTCGCTCGCATGGTTCATGGGCTTGCCGAGCCGCTCCTCCGCGTCGATCCAGAACAGCCACCCACGGCAGTCCTCCAGAATGAACCGGGCCTCGTTCGGGTAGCGGATGTCGGGGACGACGAACCGCGCGGGCATGGGCGGGTTGCCGCCGGCGGAGGCGCACATCTTGAAGGCCGCCGCGCACCAGCGCAGGAGCCAGTACTGGTCGTCCACGGCGCGGCCATGCTCGGTGCCCCAGATCTGAAGAATGCGCCGTACACGGGGCGGCTTGGTGACGAACACCTCCTCCTCGGTGGCGAGGCCGAGGTTGACGACGTCCATCTTCAATGCGTCGGCGAGCGCGATCCGTTCGGTACGGGAGGCGAGGCGTTCGATCAAGAACTTCGCCAACGTATCCTTGCCCGACCGCGCCAGACCACAGACGCCGATGACTTCGATATAATGCTGCATGCTACCGCCCTCCGCGCATCTGCGCTACCTGGATGAAGTACGCGTACCAACACGAGACCACGAGCGTGGCCACGAACGTGGCGCACAGGATGAGAACCACATCCTTCGACCCGTTGAGGGTGTCCATGACGTAGCGTAGTAACCCGGGCTTCTCCATGTCGGCCTCAATTCGTAGGGTAGAGAACGCAAACGCGCGGGTGTTTCTTCTTGAACTCTTCCCACTCGTCCTCGTCCATGTCCATGTCGGCGGCCGACCACGACAGGTCGTGTACATTGCCCGACCACGTTGTCTCGGCCTCGTAGAGCGCGCTGTCGCTGCCGCCCGAGCACGGGCTGTAGCTGTTGCCCTCGCCGTCCTTCTGTATGATGACCTCCAGCTCGCCGTCCATGTCGGCGAGCAGTACGCGTAGATCCTTGACCTTCATTTGACCTCCAGTACGGTCTGCCCCGGGTTCGGGGGCCCCGGGTCACATGCGGTGTAGCTCACCACGTTCCTGTACATACTGAAAAACGGGATCCGCCATCCGTACACGGCCAGCTCGTAGGTCATGCCCTTTTTCAGGCCGCCGTACACGTCGGACGAGTTCCACTTCCAATACCAGAACGAGTCGCGATTGATGAATACCTCTTTGTCGGTGAACACGAGGTAATAGGACGAGTCGCTCGTGGTAATGCGCTCCTTGCGCTCGACGGTGACCGTGGTCGTGTCATACGTCCAGTACTGGAACGTGCAGCTCGTGACCACGAGAAAAAGGCTAACCACCAAACCCAGGATCACCTTGACGTCATCGTTTCGCATTCTTTGCCTCCTTCTTCTTGTAGCGTTTGTTTTTGGCCTTCATGGCGTCCTTGACAATGCGCTCCAGCCGCTTTGACAGCTTGTTCCAGTAGTAGTCGGTCGTATGGCCATCGTCGTCCAGGTAGCGCTGGAGCATGGCGAGCTGGTCGGCTGCCCGGGCAACGGCGTAGGGGTGAACGTCGTCGACCACTTGAAACGCCGCCTCCATACATCTGCGTACGTACCTATACTTCTTTGCTGAACTTTTGGTGTTCGCGTACGACCCGATCCACGCGGTTATGGAGCCCGGCAGAGCGAGGCGTTTGTTGACCGCGTCCTCCATCGCGCGCAGTGCCTTGCGCATGTTCTTGTTGCTTACATGAGCCAGGTCCATCGCCTGCTGCGCACAGGTCAAGGCGAAGCGGCGGAGGATGCCATAGCCATCGATCCAGTCGACCACCTTACGGGCCCGGGCGCATACCTTCGTGTCGCTCTCCACGCGCTCCTTCGAAAGCTCCACGCGGCAGATTTGCGTCTGGAAGTCCACGGACCATCCTACCGCGTCGAGGATGTCATATGATGCGTGCATTCCGCGATAGCACATGCGAAGGCCACCGTCGACGCGGAGCCACACGCCCTTCTTCACCGTACGCCCATCGGCATAACGGAGCTTCTTGTCATGCCGTAAGAAGTGCCACCCGTATTTGCGGTAGGCCATGTCAACTCCCTCCCCTTTGGCACTCGCGCTCCCAGCGCTTCTTAGCCCGATTGCGCGCGCGCTCCAATACTTGAAAAACAATGTGACCAGACACGGTGGTCGAGCGGCGCATGTCGCCAGCCGCTTCCAGGGCCAGGAGCGTAGGCCAACAAGCGTGCGTGTCGCCCGCCTGAAAGTAATTGCGCCAGCCGAATTGCCGATCCGGTTGCGCCGGGTCGCAGCCCAGAGCATGGGCGATCACCTTCCACTCTGCATCGGTCCACTTACGCCGGGCCATACTACGCCTCCTCGATAATCTTGCGGAGCTTGGTAGTCAGCCCGTGTGTCCTCGTCCACGCCTCCGCAATGCGGAGCAGCTCAAGGGCCGTACCGGCGCCCGCCTCCGCCGCCTGTGCGTACAGGACGGAGAGGACCGTATTATTCGCGCGCTCGGCTGCGCCACGGGCGTTTTCGAGGGCGATCTCCAATGCGCCGTTCGCGTCGGCCGCCTTCTCGGCCAGCTCGACGAGCGACGGGCGCTGGTTCGTAAAGTCGAGCGGCTCGCACTCGATAATGATGGCCGTGCCGCCGGCACCTCCGCCACCTGCACCGCCTGCGCCGCCCGCGATCTGCTCTTCGGGTTCTTCCTCCTCCTCGACCTTCGCAATGTGAAACCTAGCCAAGTAGCGGCCGACCTCGAAGTACACGAGCCCTTCCTGTGCGGCGCGGTCGAGGGTTTGAATGTAGTCAATGCTTTCAGGCAAAAAGTGAAGCTGTAGGCCGCCGTCGAACCGCGTGCGTTTGACATGGCCAATCAGGACATGCGGCGCCTTGATCACCTCGAAGCCGTTGGGTACGCTCAACGGCCTGCACAGGTGTAGCGTCACCTCGGCCCCGTGTGTTTGGCTGACGGACGTCCAGTGGAAATGCTTTACCTTGATCCCTCTCATAACGATCCCTCCTCGTAATAAAAAAGGGCGAGGCGCAAGGCCCCGCCCGCATGGATGCCCGGCGCTATATCTGCCCGGTTGCGTACAGGTACAGGGCGACGATTGCTTCGCCAATCGAATGCGACATGGCGCCCGTCTTCTTCAGTACGCCGACCACGTTGCCCTCGGCGTCCAGCTCGTAGAGCGTGAGCCGCGCGCGGACACGTGGCGGCTTGTCGTACTCGAAGCAATACCGCGACTTCGGGTTCTCAAAGGACAGGTTGAACGTCCAGCCGTTGCCGCACATGGCGGTGATGAAATGCAGCGCCTTGGCCATCTCGTCCTGGGTCAACTCGTGGTCGGCCTCCCACTCAACGTAACAGCCGCCCTCGGGAACCGTCTGCGCCACGCGTTCTTTCATGCGTCTCCTTTTCTGCGATGGGTCCTCCCCGACTTTCGGTCGTTACTGATCCCGGTTTATCGGCTCGGGGTCCTACGTGAAATGCGAGCACGACTCGCAATCTTGAAACCACCCGAGTTCTTCAAGCTCGGCCCAGACGTCGGCCGGTAGCTTGTCGACCGAGCCGATCCAGATCTGGTCGTGCTCGGCAACGATTTCCGCCTCCGGGTCATGTTCGAGGATCTTCGTCACGCTGGTCACCAGGTCTTTGCCACTCATAACACTGCCTCCGGTACGGGCCACGGCAGCCCGCATTCTTTGCGCGTGACCTCCGCGAGGTGTCCGTGCTCTCGGTCGACGAAGAGGATCCCTCGGATAGGCCACTTGGCCAGGAACGCGCGGAGTGTTTCGGGGTCGAGCTTCTCGGGGAACGGGCGTAGCTCGCGCATGGTGTAGGGCCATAGGGCGTGCCAGTTCAGGCCGTAGGGGTTGCCGGCGACCGTCGGGCCGACCAGGTTGCATGGCCCCTCGGCCTCGGTCATGTTCCCCATCATGCACTGCACGGTGCGGCTGAACGCTTCGCGGTATACGTCGTCCGACTTTAGCATGGGATTGATACCCGTGTACTTGGCGTGCACAAAGGGATTGAGCCGCTCGCCTCTAAGTGATAGGCGGTACACTTGGCCGTTATGAATGTACGCCTCCATCCCGTCCCAGCGTTCGTAGGGTACAGCGTTCTTGAACACCCAGTAACATTCGGGGTTGACGGTCGGCCAACAGGATCGTACGTCTTGGTCAAATACACGTGGTATCACGGTTTGATCACCTTCACAATGTAGTCCTTGACCACGGTCGGTGTGAACGTAAGGGCAGACACCTCGGCGAGCAATGTCTGCACGGCGACCTTGTACCGGTGCCCTACCTTGTCCCACATGACCACGTAGTCATCGTCGAAGTTCTTGAACGTCCACGGTTCGCCATCGATCAGGATCGTCTTCGCGTCTCGTGGTACGTAGTAGTACTGCTCCCGTGTGTAGCGGGATGACTGCCCGTTCATATGGACACGCCCAGTACGCAGAGCGTCCAGACCACGGCGGCCGTAATAGACGAGAACACCAGGATCCAAAGGCCGCCGAAGACGCCGATCCACAATGCGGCCTCGCCGATGTCTCGCGCCACAGCCATAACGTCCTTCAAGTAAATACGCATGCTACACCCATCCCATCCAGATCCAGAACCACCAGGTAAGCCACATGCTTATGGCGACCTTGAAAAACAGAACGACGAACCGGTCGAGGTCATACTCACGCGGTTGCCTGTTGACAGGCGGGCGGTACGAGGGGCGCATGGTTACCTTGTAGCCGAGACGGCCGAAGGCCCGTAATTGACGGGCTAACTCCTTGAACAAAAAGCCCGTCTTAGGCATCGCTCTCCTCCATATACCGCCGGAGCGCCCGCGCCATGACTTGCCACGGGATCATCTCGCGAACCAAGTCGGCGACCTCCTCCGGGGTGAGGGCCCAGTCGAGCTTCTCCAGCCGCGCGGGCGGTTTTCGAGCGCCGCCCCATGCCCATACGGCGTACGCCTCGATGTACTCGGCGTACGCGTCATATAGCGGGGTGCCTTCGAGCAAGGGTAGGTTGGACGCGGCCAATGCGGCAGCGAGGCGGTTCATGTACTTGGGGGGTACAGTTATGCAGTCACATAACCAGACCAACCACTCGCCACGGGAACAACGGGCCCACAGCTCCTTCAGCGGGGCGTCGGGGTTGACGATCATCATGCGGTCGAGCCACTCGCGCCCCTCGCGGCAAGCCATGTGGCCTACTTCTCTGTACAAGTCTCCAAGCGTTAGCGTTTTACTCATGCGCCCTCCCTACCATCCGAACAATAGTGACAACCTCATCAGCTCCGGGATCATAAAAACGAGCGTGATGACCACGGACCAGATCGCGAGCACGGTAATGCCTGCGACCGTGCACAAAGGCTTTGCCCAGTGTTCGCCGAACTCTTCGTTCGTTGCGACGTCGTGGACGAACCGGTAAGGAACTAGACTCTTGCTGTCGTCGTCACCCATGCTCACTCCTTTAACATGTGGCCGCACGTGGGGCACTTCTCCGGCACACGGCCCACATAGACGAAGTTCGGCCGCTTCATGCGGGGCTCGCCCACGCCAAAACCGTTGACGTTGATCGTGCGCTCCGCCGGATCCCACTCAACCACGCAGCGGTTGTCGGTCATCAGGGCGGCCACCTGTATGGTGAAATCTGGATCGAACGCGACGGGCGGCCTCGGGGTCAATGCCTGTATTAGTAGGGCCATTGAAAACGCACCGACAAGCAGGCCGACAATAAACGGTATAAAAGGATCCTTCATTCGTCCTCCCTCTTGACTCCTGCCCCACGCAGAAGCGCGCGGAGTAGAAATGCATTGTACTCGGACGGGGCCTTCGAGGCGTCAGCCAGCTTATGCCACTGAGCGCGGAGGGCCGCTCGTTCCTCATGCGTCATGAATATCTTCAGCCATGCCGTGGGCCGGGCCACGTGCTCGAAGCTGCCACCGTGTCGTTCGCGACCTTGAAACCTGCCCATACTCCTCCTCGTTATTCCTGCCGCTCGCGGATCACGCGCGTCAGCCGTGTCTGCGCATTCTTCAAGCAGCGGAGGCAGGGGACCGGTGAGCTGCTATCCCAGCTATTCATCGCGTGGTCGACGCTCTGGAAAAACCAGTCATGCGACCACAGCTTCTGGCCGCAGTACGCCGTTGCCCGGTCCTTCCGGCCGTGGAACACGCGAGCGATGTGTTTCACATTCATTCCGGCTCCACCTCGGAAAGGGTAACGGCGAAGCGCCGGCCACAATGCTCGCAGACGAATACGTGACGAGTATAGTAGTACTCCATCTGTGCGGGGCAGGCCGGGCATGCGGCGGTGATGACGGCCCAGCATGAACAATCGGCGTCATCGCCACTGTTCTCCGTGCACGCGTTCAGGCGGACGGTCTGCTCGTGCGAGGTAATGCCAGCCACGCGGCCACGGAGCCAGGCGATCGTGGTCGCCTGCCGGTTGAACTCTTTTAGTACTAAACTTGCGGCTTCCGTAAGTTTCTTGACCGGTGCGTGCATGCACCGGGCCAGGATAGCGAGCGCGTCTTTTAGGGTCATGGGTGTTACCTCCTCGTATTGGTCACATTCTTCTGCGGCGTGTTGTAGGGCTTCCTTCGTGGGCCGGTGACAATGTTTGCGGCACGCCAGCTCGTTGCACCAACCGTAGCCGTGGCCCATCTTCCGGCCCCAACGAATGCGGGTACACTTGGCGCACGTCTTGGTCATGCGATCACCTCGGGGGGCACTTCGGGCATGGGGTGCCGAAGTTCGGGATCCCGTGTTTGCACTCCAGCGCCCACGTCTTCTCGTGGGTGCCGAGGGCGACGCGCAATGCGATTGCCGCGTAGTATACGTGAGGGCCGCCGTCGAGCAGGGCCAGGGCGACCTCGATACATTCCTTCAGCCGTAGCTGCTCGCAGTCGGGACGGTCTTTGAGCCGGGCCAGTGCGCGGGTGACCCCGGCCAGTGCGTCGATCGCTCCTTGGTGGTAGGCGCGCTCACCGTCTGTATCGGACGCGGCCTTCAACGCCCACTCCTCCTCGCGCCGCTTGAGTAGCCACTCTTCCAGCTCGTCGAACGTCATCGGTGGTACTTTACTCATGCGGCTCCTTCGGTAGTAGAGCGCCGGACGCTTTCGACGTCTTCGTGTGGGCTGCTCATATGACGCCGACCTCGTCTGCGAACATCATGCCGTCCTTGTCCACTTCCTCTTCCTTCTCGGTGCTCATCATGTCGCACAGCTCCTTGACCGCGCCGTAGGGCGTGTCGTAGCAACCGGTAACGTACGTGTACGTGCGGATGTCATGGATCGCATACTCGCCGTTACGGCGAACGATGTGCTGGTATGCCGCACGGTGAACGCCGTACCACTCCCAGACGTTGAGCGCTTCGGCCATGTCGCGTACGGTTTCGCCGAGCCCTTCGACGTCCGCCCGCAATGCGTTCTGGCTGGACGTGCCCGGCTTCAGGCCGGCGACGAGCTGTTCGAGAATGTCGGCTGCCTTGATGACGTCTATCTCCCCACGCATTTCAGCCACGAGGGTTTGGACGACCGCGACGAGCGCGCTCCGTGCTCGGTTGTCGCGTACGGTCTTGCCCGCGTCGAGGCGCGCCTCCAGGTTGTTGACCTTGCCCTTTAGCTTCTCGATCCGGTTCGTGTTCTCGGTGATGGTACTACTCATGGTAACCCTCCTTCGCCCGTTAAAAGCTCAACTGCTCGCCGCCCTCTGCGCATCCATCTGCGCAGCGGTATTCCTTGCACCACGGGCACCACAGTCGCATGGCGCCGCACCACGGGCATAGCAGTTCCGTCACCTCGTACGGACAATTGAGCAAGGGGCCGAAGCACAGGGTGACGCGCCACGCCTCACGCTTCATCGTCGAGCCGTCCAATCGGCAGGCGGGTCATCAGCTCTTGCTCTGCGGCGAGCAGGCGACGGTCGATGGTCGAGCGCCCACGCTGTACGCGGCGGAGGACGTTGACGAGCTTGGCTTCACTGAACTGCGCCATCTCAGCAGCCATGTCCATGAGCTTCTTGTTCAGGTCGAGGATGGCGGTCATCTCCTTGGCGGTGGCCTTATGGACGCGCATCACATGCTTGGCGCCACTGGCGTCGGTGTAGGTCTCCTCCTTGGTGTCGGCGATCAATGCGGCCCACTTCAACTGTAGTACCTTCTCGAACATCTCCAGTCGTTCGCGGCAGCGGCGGTAGGTTTCCTTGGCCAATGCGAACTCGGCCTCGGCCTGGTCCAGTATAGAGTGGCTGTCTCGTGCCTGGCGTTGCAATGCCTGGTACTCGCGGCGAGCTTCGAACCACTTGTTCTTCTGGGCGTGGTAGCGTAGGGTCGAGTAGGACATGCCGGCTTCCTTGGCGGCGTCCTGTAGGCTGCGGCCCTCGCATACAACGGCGTGGTAAGCGAGGTCCAGCTTCTGGTACATGTCGGCCATGTGTACTGGATGCTTCGTACTCATGGTGCCGTCGGGTAGTTCGGCTTCCGCTATTGCCCTTGTAGTCGTGTTTTTGCTCCTCTTGCGGCGGTTGCGCACACTCGACTTGGTCTTGTGTTCCGCTCCTGGAGCGGGTTTCGGCGGTTTCTTGGTGGGTTTTTTGGGGGGCGATTTCTTGGTCGCCTTCTTCTTCTTGGTGGGCATGCGGCTCCCCTCTGTATGTTCAATGCGAGTGTGAGTCCCTCCACTTATAGAGTAGGGTGCATTCGTGGGGAGAAAGAAGGCCCCGGTTGCCCGGGGCCCTGAAGGAAAGATGAAAATGAAAGTTACCACAGCCGTAAGTAAAAAGGGCGACGCGTGTGCACCGCATCGCCCTCGGACCCGCTACCGTCTCGCCCGCGTCTCCCACGACCGGGGCGATCCACCTCCGCAGGGATTAAAAGTCCGCTGCCGCCAGTGCCTTCATGGTAGCCTCGTCGTGGGGCCACTACTAATCCAGCACGCCTTGCGGGTCCGTAAGTAAAAAGGAAAAGCCCCGCCGCTTTGGACGGGGCCGGATAACATGGTGCCAGGAGAACAGGCGCCGGGAAATTTTTAGTGCTCTACCAACTGAGCTACGGCCCGTAAGCCGGCAGGACTTGAACCTGCGACCACTCGATTAATAGTCGATGAAATCCCAACTTTCACTTCCTGCCACCAATGCGCTATTGCTTCGTCTGCTGTCCGTACATGCCTGCCATCTCGGCGGCGAACCGGTAGATCCCCGGTCCCCACCCTCCAAGAATAAACGTACGGTCGTACCACTCGGGGACGATGGTGTCCTGGTACCCCGCGATCTGAACGAGGTACACGAGGACGTTCGGGTTGACCTCGGTGCGGTACCGGTTGAGCATGCGCGGTACGTGTATGTACCGGCTGTAACAGCTAGAACGGCTGCTGCCCCACTGGTCGGCCTTGGCCACCGTAGCGCCACAACCGTACAGCCCGCCGTGCCCAGCCTGCATGTCGCTGAACACGAACATGTGATCCCAGTGTTCGCGCTGCCGGATGGCGCGGTCGAGGAAGATCCAGATCCCGGCCTCGGTGTTCATGCCGACGTTATTGCCGAGGTCGGTGAGCTTCTCGGTCTGGTCGAACACGCTCGACCGCTTCCGTACGGGCATGACTTCGAGGCCGTCACCGAACACGCCGGCGTAGCCGTCGTCGGCAACCATGCCGGTGAGGATACCCATGAGGTTTCCGATCTCGGCGATGGTAGTCGTTGACATCTCGGACGGGCCCGTGTACCACGCGCTGCCTGAATTGTCGGACAGCGTGATCGCCTTACCGGCGAACCGAGGAAGGTTGCCCAGCGACTCGCGGAGGCATGCCTCGACGGCGTCGAGGACACGACCGGAAGCGGCGACCTCTTCGAGGGCCTTGTACGCGCTCCAGTATCGGAACGGGAGCTGCTTCCCTTTACGTGCGCCCAGGATGAGCTTCTCGACGAACAGGGACGGGTCGACCCCGTGCTGGTGAAGGTTGCGGAGGTTGCGCAGTAGGGCCATGTGGCCCATTACCTTGACCGCCTCGGTCCACGCCTCGGTGTTCGATCCCTTCGTGGAGATGATCCCTTCCCATGTACGATCCCGCACGGACAGCTTACCACGTACGAGCTTGTCGATGGCGTCGCCTTTCGCATGAACGAGGTTGACGACGTCCACGGTCTTCACGACGCGGTTATCCATGCGGTACTTAGCCAGGGCGTACTCGCTGGCGCCCTCCAGGTAATGACACCAGGCCCGCTTCAATGCGTTCGGGATCCCCTCGCGGCCGAACTCTTCGAGCTGGTATGCCATCTGAACCGCCGGCTCGTCGGCCCGCTGGAGAATGTAGGGGCGGTACTTCCTTATGAGACCCGTGCCCTTGACCTTCGTATGGTTGGCCGCGCGGACCATGATGACCTGCGGCGTCGTGCGTATGAACTCCTCCGTGCGGAGCCGTGCCGCCTCGCGCAATGTGCCTTCGGGGTCGGCGTCGAGCGCCGCGTCGATGGCCGAGGTCAAGAGGTCGGCCGGCGTCTTGTTACGCCAGTCCTGCGGGTCCAATGCGTTGAGCATCTCGCGCAGCTCGGCGAGCGCGCTATCGGAAAGGTAAGCGTCACGCCCCGCCGACAACGACGGGTGACGGCGTCGCGTTCCCTTCTCTCGATGGTAGTACATGGGCTCGCCGAAGAAACAGCACGAGGCCGCGAGGCGCAAGCGCTTCACGGGATCCGACACGTCCCACGACGCGCCGCCCATCCAGTTCATGTGCATGTCGCGGTCGGTCTTCTTCTGCCGCTTCTTGTTGATCCGCCCCATTGTTTTTCCCTCCTCAAGTAGAGAGGCCGCCCTGCGAGGATTGTCGGGCCGGGTGTTTTCTGTTGATGAAGTAACCCAGTGCCTTCACTACGCGCGGCGACCATGCTTAGGGTGCTGTGAAGAGAACCAGCGCCAGGAGATGTTTGTGTTTACTCCGTTAATAGGATGAACTCCTAGCATTCACTACTTCGAGCACCACCCTTAGAGTATAGCCGAAAGTAAAAAGGGTTATAGGTCTATGGTTATTTCGAAGCCAATGCGGCGGCTGACCTCGGCGAGGAACTCGTCGACGGTGACGTCCACCTCGAAATCTTTCGCCCCTTTAATCACCAGGTCATGCTGCTCCGCGTCAATCTCGATGCTCGCGCCCTCGGGCAGAACGGGCCCGGGCTCGTCGGAGTCGACACGGCGCATTGCTGCGTTGTAGAGTTCCTCGGCTGTCTCGAACACGATCACTTTTCGCATGAGTCATCCTCCTTGTGCATTTCCACTCGTACCCCTCCTCCATTTTCCGCCGGTGCTGATCCCGGTTTATCCGCTACGGGTCCTCGCCGTTAATCGACTGGATCGTTCGATCCAGGTCATGCAGTAGTTCGTCCAGATCGTTCTCGGCCTTCAACGGGTGACGGTACGGTTTCTTCCCAGCCATGTGCCTACGTACCTCATCTGCGCTGAACAGGCGTACCTTGATAAGGTCGGGGCTCGTGCCGCCGTACACCGCCTCGCCCAACGGGTCGGGGCATTGTGGGTCCGCCAGCCCTCTCGTGCTCGCCACGTGCGCATGAAGCGTGAACCGCTTTGTGGTGTAGACCACGTCGCCTCGGTTGACGACGCAGCCCTTCTCGACGCGGCACATGACGAAACGGGAAATCACAGCAGCTCCTCGCATACGGTACGCAGTACCTTCATGGCGTGGTTCCTTAGCTGACGAATGCGCTCGCGGCTGAGCCCGAGCAGGCGGCCGAGCTTGTCGAGCGTGAGCGCCGGCCCATCCAGCCCATGGTACTTGGCAATGATGAATGCCTCGCGCGGCGTGAGGTGCTTCCTTATGATGTGCCGGAGGCGCTGCGTAGACACGCGCTCCATGGCCTCGGCCTCGGTGTTCGCCATGGGGTCCTTGAACCTCGGGTGCGCGGCCCCATCGTTAGCGAAGACGTGCATGGATATTGGGTGTAGCACCGGGGGGAGCCCATGCCCATACGCCCGGGCCTCCTGTAGGATCCGCTGGTGTACAGCCTCCGGGAGCTTCAATGGCCATGCCATCCGGGCGGCGTACGGCCCGTTGATCCGTTGGTAGATCCACTTGGGTAAGTAGTTATGAAAGGGCACATTGAAGCTCGGGTCGAAGTTCTCCCGCGCCTTCAACATGGCGAAGTACCCCTCCTGGATCTTATCCTGCGTTCCCAGGCCAGGCCACCAACGTGCGGACAACTTGTACACGAGGCGGCGGTACTTCATCCACAGCTCATGCATCGACATGGTCTTCACGTCTTCGTCTACCACGGTCTCATCCCTCCTCGTCCCCCGACGTAAAAACCTCGGCTGCGCGTTGTAAGTCGTCGAGCATGTGGTTCAGCTCGCGTTCGGCTTTCGCCCACGGGCACCCGAGCATTGCTTCGGCGCCCTCCGGGTCGGCGTACGGGCCATACAACTCAACACCAAGATCCCCGATCGCACGCACCGCAAAAAAGTCAATGTCCTGTACGTCGGGTTTGATATTGTGTACCACCGTCGCCACGACCACGAGCCCAGCGCGGAAGTCGATAGGCGGGTGCCATGTGCCGATCTTCCTCGACCGCTCGTCTCGCAGGCTCGGGCCAACGTCCCATGCGACTGCGTCGTCGAGCGAGTCGCCCGGCTTCAACGAGTACACATTCAGCCCGCGCCAGAACCGCTTGAGGCTGTAGGCGCGCGTCGGGTGGCACAACCGCCGGCGGCCACCGCCAGGAAGGAACAGCCATGGAATGTCGCCCGGGAACGGGACCTTGCGAGATGGTAATTCTAATTTTGACATGTCCGTGTATTCCTGTCTAGGAGCGGATCCGGGGCCTCCCCGCCCGGGTGTGCCGCTACTGGTGCGGCTTTTCGAGTCCTTCCAATGTAGTAACTCCATAGTACGTTGCCAGGTAATTCCTATAGCCAGCATACGTTCGATCCATCGCCGTTCGAGCCCGCTGCGAGCTTACGCCCAGCGCGTCTGCCACATGGCTCGCCTGCGGGTAGTTACCATTCTCGATGTCCTCCGCCAGGATCCGGGCGACCTCGGGAACCAGGGGCCAGCGGTTAGAGCGGGCATGCCAATCCGCGAACTCCCGCAACGTGTACGCCAGGAAAGCGGACGAGTGCGTTGTCTCGACGGGGACGTCATGCAGCGGGATCTCGGCGTCGTCTCGGTCGCGGTGGTTTCGGGCCATCGACCATGCCACTTGCTTACACACCTGTGTACAGATCGAAACGAAGGGCCCGCGATACGGGTCGTAGTAGTTCTCCAGCATGTTGATCACGGACACGTAACATTCCTGTATGTAGTCCTGAAGCTCGATCGACGAGTACTGCCGCGTTGGCTCAGTAAAGAAGAGCTGACGGAGGAACGGCTCCAGATGCATGAAGAGGGCCGTCAACACAATGCAACGGCGGGCGCCGATCGTGTTGACGGCCTCTCGGGCCAGTACCTCCAGAATGCGGGCATGCTTAGTGCGCGGATGATTAGGGCACAGCTTGCGGAGCTTCGGCAGAGCCCGCTCGGCCCAATGCAGTACCTCTTCTACTCTGTCCAGACTACCCTGATCCACGAAGCGCGGTGCACCTCCTCCGTGGCGTCCGTTCCCTCGTCGGGGTGCACGTACACATGCGTAACGATGCAGCCGTAGCGAGTACAGAACGGCTTGACGGCTTCGTCATTGATACGCTCGTAGTCGTACGCGACGCCCTCTCCCCACGGTGACACGTCCGTGAACTGCGGGTGCCCGAACACGATGGCAGCGCGGAGTTCCCCCGTCGCGGGGTCCGTCTTCCATGCGTGTTTGCAGTACCCAACCGCTGATCCACCGATGACCACCAACTCCCCCGAGTGTAGAACCTCCGACCGTTCCCTCGTATGAAAAGGGCCGCTGCCGTCCGCCGCGCAGCCGGACAGGGCCAGAGCCAATATGACGAGGACGAACGCGCCGACGGACAAAAACAGTCGGTGCTCGGTCATGCGAAGTTACTCCCTCCGACGATACGCAGCAGCGACGGGAAGTAGCGCCGACTTGTGCCGAACCACCGCCGCCTCCACCGGAGCTTGAAGAGCGCCCAGGCGCGAGCGGGGTGCCAGACCCACACGCGAACGCTCTCGCGTATGCGGCGGTAGAGCGTGCGGGGCCAGCGGAGCCAGGAACGCCAGAACCACTCGGCCCGGTAGCCCTCGGCCACGGCGCGGTCATGCATCTTGCGCTCGACGACGGGGTCGGGGAGGTGGCAGGCCACGTCCATCGCAATGTGGGCCAGGCGTCGAAGGTACGCCTCGTGCTCCTCCTGCGTCATGTTGTCCTTCGGGCGCATCATGCGCTCTTTGAGGCCGGCGCCCGTCATGTTCATCTGTATCGCATGCTCTCGTGCTGTCCAGTACGGCTTCTCACTCATCATTGTCCTCCCCGTGATACTCGGCCCAGACCTCTTTACGGATCGCTTCCTTGGTAACCGTGTCGATCTTGTTCCCCAGCCGCCACGACTCCACGGAGGCGTCGAACGACTCGGCGCACGCGATAGTGAACTCCTTGATCGCGCCGCTCGTGACCATGAGCGCGCCGAACATGCCGAGCGGCAGCGTCATGCAGAGTACGACCACGGCCTTCCACCAGACATCCACGGCGAGCGCGGCAACGGCGCAGGCGGCCCACATGATCACCATGGCGAGGAGAGGGGACCGAAGCAGGTGCCACGGGCACTCGTGGTCGAGCCGGTGCGACTTCTCGTACGCAATGCGGTAGTCGTCCTTGGCCTTGGCCTTCACCTGCGCGGCGATCTTCGTCAACTCGTCGTACTCGATTTCGTCGGCGCACGTGCCGAGTATCTCCTCGGCCATGGCCATGTGCTGCTCACACTTCATACGCCCTCCAAACGCTGCGGGGCCGCCGGTATGGCGGCCCCTTGATTAAAAGTTACAACTTCTTCCAACCGGCGGTGTCACAGAACAGGGCGCCGAGGACGGCGCAGTCATCGTCGGACACGAAGCGAACGACGTCGCCCACGCTCATGCTCGTGTGGCTCGACGGGTTCGTCGGATGGCAGCAGAGCCGAGACACAGCGCGGAGGGCCAGCTCGTCGGCGCGAGGCGAGCCCGCGTTGAACCGCTCGAACAGGTCGTTCGCAATGCGGCGCATGGTGGCCTCGGTGACCACGGCGTCCATCTCCAGCTCGGTGTGGACCTTGACGTGCGTCGTGCGGAGGTGCGCCGGGTTCGGGGGCGCGGGGACCTGGAGCGGCTCCAGGCGTTCGCCACAGGCCGGGTTCTCGCACCGCGCGCCCGGGTTCTCCAGCCGCTGGCAGCGCGGGCACCAGGCGATGCCGGCGTCCTTGCCCGCATTCTTTGCGAGCCAGTCGAACCCGAACATCATGTCGCGGCTTGCCTTCCGGTTCGCGTACCAGAGTTCGATCCTCATGGGTTGCCCTCCCGTTTCTAGGGCGCCCGTCGTGGGCGCCCGTCCATGTGTACTTAGGCCCGCTCGATCTTGTACGTGTAGTTCTTCGGGGCGAAGTCGTTCAGGTAGATAACGGCCTGTTTCGCGTTGAGCAGTTCGAGCTTCTGCGCGGCCTTGCGAGCGCCTGCGCGCCACGTGCCACCCATCGGGTCGAAGTAGGTTCGGCCGCCGTTGCGGATGTCCTCGCGGGCAATGACGTACTTGGTCGGCGGCTTCATGGGGTTCGGGTACTTGGTACCGAGAACCTTGAATGCGAGGTCCACGCCCGGCTGCCACTCGGCGGGGTAGCCGTCGCTGTCGATTGCAATGCCCGACGGGGCCAGGATCGTGAGGACGGCCGTGACGAGGACGTCGTACGGGCGGCGGGACGTCTTGCAGTAGTGTTCGCCCAGGTCTTCCGCATCGCACGGTATGGCCAGCTCTTCGCCCATGTCGTCGCCAATGCCGTTGACGGTGATCTCGTCGGCGCCGAACTCGATGTGCGAGTCGACGCGGTGCCATGGCGCGTAGGTGCGCAGGAAGCGTGCGACCTCCTGGACGGCCTTGGCGTACGCTACGTCGTCCACGTTGCCCCTCTTGAAGTAGTGTGAGTAACCCATGCTGCGTTCCCTCCCGTTGGCGGGGCGCCCGTCGTGGGCGCCCCTTGCCAGTGTTACGCGTTTGCCTCGTTCTCGTCGTCGCTCCAGGCCGCGACCTTGATCCCCTTGAACTTAGGGCGCTTCACGCGGGTGAGGCCCGAGTACTTGTCGAGGCCGCTCACCGTGGCCTTGACCTCGACCACGTTCCCCGGCGTGTCCACCATGTCGTCGTCGCGGCCGTTGTAGAAGCACACCAGCCCGTGGCCGTCCTTGGTGGCCAGGGTGACGATGAGCGTGCGGCCGTAGATCCCCTCGATCCACTTGGTGCGAACCACGGTGCATTCGCCGAACTCGTGGCGGCCGGTCGTCTGCGGTACGGGCGTGAGCTTCGTTGCCTGCGCCTTTTCGGCGGCCCTCTGGGCGTTGCGGGCGATACACATGGGTACGGCGGCCAGGAGCCCAGCGCGCTTCCAGAGCGGCTTTTCGAAGGCGGCCCGCGCATTCTGAATGAAGTCGGACCACTTCTGGTCGGCCAGCCACTTCTCGCATTCCTCGCGCCAGCCGTTAGCGGGGCGGGCACTGTGGCGGTACGCGGCCTCCAGCTCTTCCTGCGCGGCCTTGCGTACCTTCTCCTTGGTGCTATGAAGGTCGCTGTAAATCAGGTTCTCGGCGTAGCCGGCGGTGGCCACGCGGTCGGAGCGGTATGCCTCCCCCTTCGTGACGAAGCGGCCCGTGGCGGCGTGGTACCCGCACAGCGTGAGGAACATCTCCAGTTCGCCAGCGGTGAACCCGTGCCAGCGGCCGCCACGGTCGATGCAGTCTTCGGGGTCGAGCGTACCGGCGGCCTTGCTAAGCACTCGCTCAAACTCCTTGATCATGTTGCGGGCGGCCAGCTCCAGGTCGAGCTTCTTGATACAGACGCCGCCGACTTGTTTGACCTGGCCCTCGTGCTCGACGATGAACATGCGCTTCCGGGCCCTACGGGCGCCGCACACGTCGCAATGCGAGAGGTCGAGAGCGTTGACCTTCTCCTCGGTCCAATCGAACGTCGGGTCGAACGAGGTGACGACGCCGTCGTCGTAGAGGGCCAGTACGTACGGGATCGAACCGTCGGCCGAGCGGGGTACGCAGGGCTGGACGACGAGCGTCTCGTACTTCTCCTTGCGCCAGCTCCACTCGGTGGCGTCCCATACCGTGGCGGTGTGGGTGTGGCGGCTGACGATTTCGAGCGTCAGGCCAGCGGCCACGACGACGGCCTTGGCGGCCTCGTAGACCGTGGCCAGGATTGACATGGTGCGGACGCCCCGCACGCGGCTTTTCGTGGTTTCCATTTTGCTTCCCTCCGTTGCCTAAGCGTTGTTACTCTTGAGCCACTCGCGCATGAAGTTCTGGGAGAGATTGAATTTCTGGCAGGCCCTCTTGAACCTTTTGAAGGGGCCCGTAATGCTGTTGCAAGGGCCGTTTTTCTTATACAGGTTGTCCAGGTAGCGGGCGGCCTTGCGGGCATTCTCCTCGGTGTTCTCGGATTTGAAGCTCATCTTTCCCTCCTTCAGTGCGGTTCCCTTTTAATATACCATCCCCCGGGAGGGGGGTCTATTTTTTATTTTCCTGTCCCGCCTCGCTTTTTATGCTACAATTTTTTTACCATTGTTGCGCTATTCCGCTCTGGGAGCGGATAAAAAAAATATTCCTGCGCGTACCCCTACCCTAAATTTTTTTTCGGTACGCACAAAAAACGCCCGTTTTTCGGGTGTTTTGTGTGGACGCCCCTAGACATGGCACCAGGCGCGGAAGTTCGTTTCGCTTGTAGCTGTAGCCCGCACCCAGACCGGAAGAGCACGGCTAGCCATGTGGGGGGTCATGCGGCCTCGGGGTGCCGGGGGCCAAACGGGCCCCAAAATCGGCCCGTTGAGCCGCGCTGTGACGGCCCTGCGCAGCATGGCTAGGGTCAAGGTGCCAGGGCACGGATCAAGGGGTTAAATCGATTTTAGGGCCCTTTACGGCGGTCAAACGCGAAATCGGCCTCAAAAAACGACCTGGAGCGGATCGAGGGGGAGGGAGTGACCTCTATTCCGCTCCAGGTCGGGTTCTTACTTCGTTTTCAGTAGTTTTTTGACGGCGAGCAGGGTTGCCAGGCCAACGGTGCAGGCATCATGTACATGGTCCTCGGTCTTGGCCGTCCACGGATCTGGCGACGCGGTGGCGTCGAGCCATGCCGGCGGGACCGCCAGCTTCTTGTGGCCCGACGGGTGTATGGGGACGAACATGGCCGTCGGCCACGACATGGAGTACCCAAGCAATGCGCCGTAGACGGTAAGCGTCTGTATGCTGCTGTTGTTCAGCCTTCCCTTCGCCTTGCCCCTTAGTTGCCATGTCTCGCAGCCCCAGACATACATGGCCGCCGTCCCGCGATACTCGCTCCACCGGCTGGTTAGCCGGCCAACGATGTGCTCAATGCGGTCACGGATGTCGTCGACCCCGCGCTTCTTCTTTTTGGCGACCGCCGGAGATCGCTTTGTACGCACTAATCCAGCGCACCGCAGCAGGACCTTGTCCGCGATCGTGGCTTTTGAAGCCTTGTTCAAGTACGCAGGGTGTATTGCCATTACCGCGTACCCGATGAAGGCCAGGCCCGGGTCGACGGCCATGACCGCGATCATTAGCCGTCTCCCATCTGGTGTAGACGGATGATAAACTCGACGACGCCCGCCTTCTTCAGATCGTTTGGACGCCGCTTTCCAAGCTGGATCTCGCCGACAATGCGTTCCTCTTCATCCTTGCCGAGGTGCACGCGTTTGCGTTCGTCGTTCATGCGAGCGACAAGTTCTTTTCGCTTGAGCTTCGAGAGCGCCGAACGCATGTCCGTCAACTCCGCACTAGGAGCGGGATCGGGGGCGCCCCCGCCGGAACCTGCGCTAGGACCGGTTTCTGCGGCTATGTGTCCCCGTAATACGGTCCAGCCGTCGTTCCCCCGGTCCACACGCAGCGCGCGTTTGAAGTGGCCGCGTACCGCGTCGGAATGCGAGATGACCCCGACAGCCGCGCCACGACGGCCCAGTTCACCGAGGACCTCAACGACGGCCTTGGCCCTGTACTCGTCGAGTGCGTCCAATGCCTCGTCGAAAACGAGCAGGCCCATCCCACGGGATCCCCGACTCACGGCCATGTCGTGCAGGGCGAGGGTCAGGGCGATGTCGGCCGCCCGACGTTCCCCGGCCGAGCATGCACCGGTAGAGTCGATCCCGTTGGCGTTATGGATCGTGATGTCGATCCGCTCGGACTGCTTCCCCGTCTTCGTCGTGGTCGTGGGCGACACTGTTAGAGCCAATGCATGGTTGGTCATGCGGCCGAGGTAGTACGAGCCCAGGCGTGACAAGGACGGAAGCGAGGCCTCCAAAAGGTAGGCGCGGATCCCCTTCGGCCCGTACGCCTTCTTCCACCAATCGACCCGCCGGTGCTCGACTTGAACCATGTCGTACTCGGCGCGTGTCTTGGTAAGCTGCTCCTGCGCGGCCTTTACCTCGGCCTCTGCCTGGCCGACCGCCTTGGATATCGACTCGGCCGGGGCCGTTTTTTCTGCGAGCTTGCGTGTGAGGACGTCGACCCGTGGTTCCAGCGTGTTCTGGATTTCCGCTTCCTTAGCGGAATGCGCCGCCGTTATGGTGGCCACCGCCGAGCGTAGCTCGCTGCTATTCTCGCGAGCCTTCTTCAGCGCATGTCCGTGGACGCCACTATCCGCCAGCATCTCCAGGATCGCCCCGATGGCCACGTCGAGCCGGGCGATCTGGTGTTCGGCCCTGGTAGCGGATTGAGCGGCTTCCCGCTTATCGGCTTCCAGGGCGTCGAGGGCGGTGCGCATCGATGCGTTGTCCATCGGCCGCGTACAGTACGGGCACGGGGTGCCGTCCGACGACATGCGTAGGTGGTCCAGCTTACCGTCGATCACCTGCGCCTGATTTTCGAACGAGGCCAGCTCGCCCGCTATACGAGCGCGTTCCCCGAGCAATGTGAGTCGTTGCGCGTTGGCCACGTCGACCTTGCCCTGCGCCCGTTGTACCTCCGTGCCGGCCGCGATGGCCGCCTCGGTGGCGCCGGTCTTTTGGCGTGTCAGGCGAGCCAGCTCCAGGCGCGCTTCTTCGAGGGCCCCTTCGGCCGCCGTGAGATCTGCCTTGACCTCCTGCACATGGTTCGCCTGGACGGCCGCCATCTGCCGGCGGAGTTCGTCGGCCGCCGCCGTCTGCGTACTGACGCATGTCTCCAGCCGGATCAATTCGTCATGCAGCTTCAGCTCCTTGGTGGCCAGGGCCTTCGATCGTTTGGCCGCCCGCTCGCGAGCGCCGGCAATCCAATCCAGGCCGAGGGCCTCTTCCAAGATCTCGCGACGAGCGGTGTCGGCCGCCGTTAGTAGCCCACGGTATGGGGCGTAGAACAATGTGGCGCGAACCGTTGCCGCCGACATGCCGAGGGCCCGTTCCACCGGGTCGCGGAGGCCAGCCGTCGTCGTGCCCGCCTCCGCATTCTTCAAGAGGTCGGTGCCGTCGGCCGTGAGGAACGTGAACGGTGGCGACGTGCCCTTCCGCTGCCGAACACGGATCATGGTCGCTTCGCCAATGCCGGGCATCTCGAACACGCCGGATACCACGGCGGCGGTGCTGGCGCGGTTCACGACGTCCTCGATATAGTCGCCTCGAAGGTTCGTCGAGAAGAGCAGCCAGAACAACGCCTCCTGGAGAACGCTGGTCTTGCCGGCGCCGTTCGGACCTTCGACGAGGAATGCGCCAGCGCCGTACTCGATCTTTACTTCGTCACGAACCGACCGAAAGCCGCTAATGGTCAGGGTTTTCAGCTTCATAGTAACTCCTCCCCGACCTTCAACAATGCGTCGGCCTCGTCGCCGGCCTCCCCTTGCGCCTCCACGTACCCACGGAGCAGCGGCCGCATGCTTTCGCGGTTCGTCGGCGGTGGTAGCTCCAGGCGCGGGCGGGGTTGCTCGGGCTCGTTCACGACAGTAAAGATCCGCATGTCCGGGTAACGCGCTTTTGCGGCCTCGATCGCGGACGTGTCACCCGGTTCGATCAGTAGCCGAACGAACGCGTGCGGCTGCGTACTACACGTCGCCAATTCATCGAGGGTGACGGGGCCGAGGAACTGCGGCCCATCAGTAAGGGTGATCCATTTCGGTTCGTACCCGTTGTCGAGGTCGGCGAACAAGAGCGCGCCGGCATGCTGCGTCTCGAACGAGTACGGGATCGGGACGCCAGGGTAAACGATCCCGGGCGACTCCATCGGCGAGTGGTAGTGACCAAGGATCGACTGCTTGAACCGCTCGGCCAATGCGATCGGTACGCTGCCCTCCGACGGAAACGCGGTGCCCTCGTAGGCGAAATGCCCGCAAACGATGGCGCCCTCCGGTACCCGCTCGCGTAGCCACTCGGCGACCACGCAAGCCGGGCCATGTGGTATGAGCCACAGCCCGTTCTCGGGGACGGGGGCGGACACGATGTCCACGCCGTCCTGCTCCAATGCACCGAGCCAGTTCGTGGCCCAGCCGTCGGTGGTGACCGTGGTTACCTGGTCATGGTTGCCGGCCAGGATCAGTGCGCGGGCGCCGCTATCGACGATCGCCCGAAGGCCGCGCCGTAACAGGTTCTGCACGGCAATGCGGATCTTGCCTCGGCG
>Ga0180437_10001799_pt1 | contig 35919 bp, 24 predicted proteins | sample SS_ome_4_FD_132410 | JGI IMG/M metagenome (GOLD analysis project Ga0180437, IMG submission 132410) | Hypersaline lake sediment archaeal communities from the Salton Sea, California, USA - SS_3_D_1 metaG | ecosystem: Environmental > Aquatic > Non-marine Saline and Alkaline > Hypersaline >... | reverse complement strand
GAAGGGATGGTTCCTGTTCTTGTCCATGAAATCGACTGCTCTCTCGGTAATCTGCCGCACATGATGCCAATCGTTTTCGTATGTGCTTTCCGGGCCGGCGCCCGGTTTATGCGTGGTCAGCACATCGTCAAATCCCTGCGAGCCCGGATCGCCGGGCCGTCCGAGTTTGTAGTATTTGTCCTTATTCAGATGCCATTTGCCGAAATGTCCTGTCACATACCCCGCGGATTTCAACGCTTCGGCGACGGTCACTTCTTCCAGAGGCAGATACTTGGTCCATTCAGGTGTCAGCAACTTCCTGTCGGTTGGCGCGTTTCCCGCGATATAGTCCGTCAGGTGCAGACGTGCCGGATACTTGCCGGTCATGATACTCGCTCTGGTCGGAGAACATACCGGGCACGCCGAATATGCTTTTGTAAATCTCATTCCCTGTTTCGCGAGCCGGTCAATGTTCGGCGTCTCGTAGAAGCGGCTCCCGTAGCATCCCAACTGATGCCATCCCAGATCATCGGCCAGTATGAATACGATGTTAGGTCGCCGCACAGTCCCTGAGATCGTCTCGGCGAAACCGGGTACGCTCAAAGTTCCCATCCCGAGACACAGGAGTCTGAGCAATTCGCGTCGCGTCGTCTCTATGTCCGGCACCAATAACTCCTTAGTGATATTCGGTTGAGCACGCAAGTGTCGCTACGAGCATTATCTCACGTCGCCTGAATCCGATCAACACCGCCACTAAGTGAGGGTCTTGCGATAGAGCTTTTTTCGTGGGTAGAGCCGGCCAATAATGTATGGCGACGAGTAACACCTCGGGTTTGTTACCTTCGTCACCGGCCCTCCAGTCCAGACAAGGGGTTGCAACCCCTTGCCTCAACGCGGCGGGGGACGTGTGGTCGCGCGTGGCAACGCCTCACACGTTGGAGCGCTATGAGCGCTCTGTCCGCGTCATTCACCGATGATCTTGACAAGCACCCGCTTCTTACGACGGCCGTCGAACTCGCCGTAAAATATCTGTTCCCACGGTCCGAAGTCCAGTTTCCCTGCGGTCACAGCAACGACGACTTCACGTCCCATGACCTGCCTTTTCAAATGCGCGTCGCCATTGTCCTCGCCGCTGAGGTTGTGACGATATCGGCTCGTAGGCTCGTGCGGCGCCAACTCTTCGAGCCAGTCCTCGTAATCCTGATGCAACCCGCGTTCATCGTCGTTGATGAATACGGACGCGGTGATGTGCATAGCGTTGACCAGCGCCAGCCCTTCCCTGATACCGCTGTCACGCAAACAGGTCTCGACCTGGGGCGTGATGTTGACGAAAGCCCGCCGTTTGGGAACATTGAACCAGAGTTCTTCTCGGTAACTCTTCATAAAGATCACCTCCTGGTGCAATTTATATCATATCGAAACGACGAATTCTCTCTATAGAAAGAAAGTACAGACACGTCTCCGGCCTCACGGCGGCCTACTCCGCCAAAGTAGCCTTTGGCTACGAAGGCCGGGCTTGTATCAGTCCACATTCTCTTTGCAGTAATGGGTCTTGAAACATCTTCCAGCGAGCTACCCTCTGGCCCTCGCCATCTCCCGGTACAGCGCGGGTAGATCGGGCAGACGGGGGCAATCGTAACCGGTCCAGTTGTCAAACGGATCAAGAAGCACCGCTCGGATGCCTGCCGCCTCAGCTCCCACAATATCTGCATAGTACATGTCGCCGACGTGTAGTGTGCGGCTCGCGTCGGACCCCGACACAGTCAGCGCGTGTTCGAAGATCCGGGGATCCGGCTTCGCGTAGCCGATAACGTGAGAGTCGACTACCGCATCGAAGAAGGGACGGAGGCCGGACTCGTGCATAAGCTGTTCCACGGTTCCGTCGGAGTTGCTAACAACAACCATCTTGAGATCCATGGCGGCGAAGTGCGGCAGCGACTCACGAACGCCGGGCAGCACGTAAGACCACAGCTGGTTGCTCCTGCCGCCCGGCCGAAGTATGGGAGCCAACTGTTTAGAGATCGTCGGGATGCTGATGCTCGCGTCCGCAACCTGCAGCGAAAGCCGTTCCAGAATGGTTCGGAGGAAGAACTCGAATAGATCGAGCCCTTCGCCGGCGCCCGGCTCAAGCTCGGCCAGTTTCTCGGACACGATGGGTCTCGCGGCAGCCTCCGCTCGCTGCAACTGTTCGAAGTTGCATTGGACACCGAATCGAGACAGTTCTTTGCAGACCCGAGCGAAGTCGATAGAGACAAGCGTGCCGCCTGCGTCGAAAAACAGCGTGTCGATGTCACTGTACAAGGTGTTGTGGAGTTCGTTGTGCATCAGCCTCAGAGCATTATGCCGCCATGTTCACCTTCTGCGATCCTGTCTACGCGGAACTTGTTTCATTCGGAAATAGGTCTCCTTTCGATGAACCGGCTGATATGTTCGGCGATCTCTTTGCCCTTGTCTTCCTGAAGGAAGTGACCGGCGTCGCGGATGACGATCTCCGGTTCGCTCTTGGCGGACGGGATCAACGCACGCATGAGCTTGTCCCCTCCGCGCGTAATCGGGTCGGAATCCGAGAACATGACCAGTACCGGTTTTGTCCACTTGCTGAGCGCCTCCCGGGCCTTTCTCATGGCTGGGGCCGCCTCGTCGTCGGGCGAGATCGGGACCAGCAGCGGAAATGTGTGGGCGCCGGCCTTGTACGACGCATCGGGAAACGGCGCTTCGTACGCGGCGATGACCTCGGGCGGCACAGTGCTCACCGTCGCACCTTGTATAATCTGCCCGATGTCCATATCGGTCGTCCTCGCGGTGAATTCGCGCCACTGGATGAACGCGGGAGGCATCGGCACGTCGCCGGCGGGCAGACCGGTGTTCATGATGACGAGCCGGGCGAACCGGTCCGGCATCTCCGTGGCGATAGGCAGGCCCAGCAGCCCGCCCCAGTTCTGGCAGACCAGCGTGATACGTTTGAGGTCAAGCGCCTCGATGAACGCCGCCACCGCGTCGTGATGGAGCGCGTACGTGTAGTCGGGTTTCTCTGCCGGCTTGTCGGACCGGCCGAAACCGATCATGTCGGGCGCGACGACACGGTTCTGCTTCGCCAGGATCGGGATCATCCTGCGGTAAAGATAGCTCCAGGACGGTTCGCCGTGCAGGCACAGTATGGGATCGCCCTCGCCTTCATCCACGTAGTGCATACGCAGGCCGGTTACCTCAACGTAATGGGGTGAGAAAGGAAATCCAGGCAGGTTCTCAAACCTTTCGTCGGGCGTGCGCAATATCCTCATCGGCTTATCCTCCCCATCTTTGTTCGCGGCGGATGCAGTCGCGCCAAGCGGCCCCAGGGCCAGTGCCCCGGTCACTGCTGCGGTTCGCCTGAGAAACTCGCGTCGGGTACTTCGTCTTGTCATCCTTCTACCTCTAAGTCACGAGTCCATGCATACGGGACATACCGCCATACATTTGATGCATGCATACTGGAAACCTATAAACGAGGCCTGGTACAAGCTCATGAACATGGGATCGCGAAGCATCGCTTTTCGTTCATCCTCGGGAGCCGCCAGCAGTTGTTCAATGAAGTTAATCGCACCGCCGATGCCCCATGGTTGAGACACTCTCAGACAGTGGAAGGTGTGCGTTTTACCCTCCTCATCGAGCGCGCCGGCCGGACACGCCTCGACGCACAGACCGCACTGCGTACACAGCTCCTCTTCGACAGGCGCGTCTGAAGCAAGAGGCAGCTCGGTCAGGACAGCAGTGAAAATGATCCGCGAGCCGAACCTTGGACTGATCACCAGGTTGTGCCGACCGAACACGCCCAGGCCGGCAGCTATGGCCGCATGACGCAACGATATGTCGCCCGCCGGAATGCCACCGGGTGGGTTCATGGTCATGGGATACGACGCCGGTACCGACGCGGCTTTGACGCCAAACGCGTCCTCGATATAACGGGATAGTCTATAATTGTTCTTGAGCGAGAAATCCATCTCAGCCATCCGTGACGCCATCATCGTGCGGTCGTTCTCGCTCTCGACGGCTCCGTTGATGCCGCGGTAACCCAACACGACGAGCGATTTGACGTCCGGCAGAATCTTCTCTGGATCGACGGCTCCTTTGTTCTCATAATCGTCAATGGCCGCGAACCCCACGACATCCGCACCCAGTTCGAGCGCGTACTTCCGGATCTTTTCTTTTCCCATAAATTCCTCCCATTCTTGTTAGCGTCGAGTTTCGGCGACGCTTCTAGGACTCTGTTTTAACCCCCCGCCCGATTATTGGGACAAGCCCTTAGACACTCGTCGCATTTGAGCCAGTAGTTGTAACCAGCGGTGTTGATGATCGTCTGGATGTTTTTCATCCCGATCTCGTCGCGGAGTGCAAGCGGGTAGATCGCGTGCCGGATCGTGTGGGCCGTGCAGATCTGCTTCTGGAAGGAGCCGCCCTGGAACGCTCCTGCCGGGCACGCCTCCTGGCAGGCTCGGCATTCCGGTGGACACGGATCCTCTTCTATCAACGGGTCGCCGGGCAATTCGGCCGCCGTTACGACGGCGCCGAACCGGAGAAAAGAGTCGTACTTCGGATGATAAACCACTTCGTTCCGTCCAAAGGCGCCAAGTCCCGCAGCTACCGCAGCGTGTTTCAGAGATACGATTCCCCAGGATTCGATCCCGTGGGTTACGAGAGGCGCGAAAGCCGGTATCTGAACCGCCGGGTAACCTTGGGCTTCGATGAAGTTGGACAGGTCAAGTCCGGTCTGGTCAAGGTAGGGATAGAGTGTGTGGTAGCTCCGATGAAGCAGGTGTAGCTCGTAGTCGGGCGAGCTCAGAACGGCCCTCGGCATAAGCCGGCCGAACACGATCACAGTCTTAGCGTCCTTGCACACGCGTGAGGGATGGTGAGCCTCGGGGGCCTCATCGAATCGGTCCACGGGCGCGAACCCCGCGGCATCCACGCGCCCTTTGAGCCAGTCGACTATCGAGTCCTTTAGAGGTTCATCCATCAAAGCGGTCTCCTACCGCGCGCGAACCTTGTTCAGCAGACTCTTGAACGCGGCCTCTTCTTTTGCGGTCAGCGTCTGAAGAAACTCGCGGTTTGCCTGCTCCATAGTCTTGCGGAGCTCGCCGGCGAGCTTCTTTCCCTTTGGCGTAAGACACACCAATACGGCCCGCCGATCTTCCGGATGGGGCTTTCTTTCGACGAGTCCCATCGTTTCGAGCCGGTCCAGAATCCCGGTCAACGTGGCGCTGTCCAACCTGGTCCTTTCGCCGAGACGGTGCGACGGTACCTTGTCCTGGTCGAACAGAAAGTTCAGCACCATGGCCTGGACGGCCGTGACGTTAAACCGGGCTACCTGCTGGCCCCAAAACCGCGTGGCCGCCTGGCTGGTTTTCGCAAGCTGGAAGAAGATACAATCCTCTACTTTCATATCCAATCCTCGTTGTGACCGACGAGAGACCAATACACTCGCACACAACTAACTTGTGCACAAGCTTATCCTGTCGTTGATGAAATGTCAAGCTTGAATGAGCAGTTGACCTGCTGGTGTGAAGCAGCGGTATAATCGGGGTGCTACCGCCACTTTTCCCGCGAGTATCGACATGGGCTTTGCTAGAACCTGATCGTGCTTTTCTCGAGTTTGGTCTTGAAAGGCCCGACCTGGTACCTGCAAAGGACGTTGTACGTTGTGTTCGGTTTCGGGCCAACCCATGTGGCCGCGCAGCTGAATCCTCACCCATACTCGAATGAGCCCTGGGCGACTATCTGCCCGTCAGGCTGCACGATCTTGTAAGCTGGCTCTTTCGGCCGGTTGGGGTTTTCCTCCGACAGCGGGATGCGAGTACGACTACCAGAGACACGGCTCAGCTCCCCCAGTCGTTCTTTACCGGCACCTTCGACAGTGAACGCAACCCGCACTTGGGTAGCACCCTCTCGTACGCCCTGCCGGGCCGCTTCCGGTACCTCAACCACTGGCACGTAAGGCTCACCGAAGTTGAAAACGACGCTGCTGCCCCTGCCGACCGTGACCGACGGGCTGCGCTCTGTCGCTTGCGCTACAAGGAGCCACTCGTCACCTTGCGCGTCTTTGCGGAGGACCGTGTAATGCAGCAATCGGTATGTACCCTGGGGGATCACGACTTGTGTGCCCGGGCGGTACATCATCACACAGTTCGTGCCGTCCTCTGTGTAGATACCGATCCGTTCCGGGGCCATAGCGAGCTTGAGCGGTGCAAGGTTTTCCGTGACCGGGGTCAGGGTCATCTTGCCTTCAGCGGTGCTGATCTTGATCTCAAAGAGTGTGGTCTCCACGTAAAGCAGATTACCGTAAAGCAGTGCGTCGTAAACGCCGATCTCCTTGCCGCTGGTCAGGTAGAAGTGGTCTGCTGCGCCAAGTTGTGGACTGCATTCATCGGTTTCGACGACTCGGAATACAGACAGCTTGTCATTGAAACGCCCGTTGACATTGCCGTCACCGAGCACAACGTGATACGTCCGACCTTCCAACTCAACTTCGCCTGAATACGAGCAATTGCTGAACAATACAAATCTCAAGTTCTCGTCAATATGCTCCTTGGCGAGTTGTTTATCCGGCCTGCCGTAGTCGCCGAAGTATGTGTAGAAGACATCTGGCCGGAAGCTGTAGGGGACCAACTTCCCTTCGAGCTCGATCATGATATCAACGCTCTGGAACGACGTGTGACAGTACTCGCCTTCTTCTCCATCGAAAGTGCCCTCTATAACGGGGTCATCAGTGAGATCCCTGTTCCCGTTCGCATCGAAGTAGAGCCGGTTGAAGAAAAAATCGTCGGCATTCTGGCGATCAAGGATGACCAAACGTTCCTTGTCGCCAAGCTCGGCGAACGCGTATAGCGGCGTTTTGCTTCTCAGTTCGGGAAGATTCCAATCGTCTGCGGGCCGCTCGATCGTTGGCTGCACCTGCGCGAAGCTGAAAGGCCGGAACGATTCTCCTTCGTCAGAGTGCCTCTCGTATTTCAAGGTCACGTCAAGTGCGAATGCGGCCGTCGTCATGCATAGCACGAGAACTGTCACGAGCAGTATGAAAAGCAGTCGGTTCATTCAATCATATCCTTGTCAACTTCAGTCATATCGGTTGCTGGCTCGCTTCCTATCGGGTCGATGCGGAAGATGGCATTGAAGCGCGCGCGGTAGAGGCTGTTGCGGAACACCAGGATCATGAACGGCAGCAGGACAATATAGCCTATAACCGCTCCAACCACGCCTGCCATTATGACCGGGATCGCCATCAACAGGGCGTAGCTCTTCATGAGCGTGCTCATGAACACGATCGACGCGATCGCCGCCGGCACCGACACGCAGGCAGACATCAATGCGAAGCACAGCAGTAGCCATAGCATGAAAACCGTCGGGCTGTAATCTTTGCGACAAAACAGGCGCGCGACAGTCATTGCGAGCAGTATCGCGCAGGCCCCTACGGCATACATCAGCGCCGAGCGCAGGGTTAAGGTATCGGGACTCAGCCCGCTGTAACAGACAGCACTCAGAAAAGCCATCGCAGCAAGCACAGCCGCCGCAGCAAAGAAGGTCCTCACGCCGCTAAGCGGTTCCAACTTGTAGGACAACAGCCATAACGCAGCCAGACCCAGCGGTACGGCGCTTACCAGAGCCGCGTCCATTGCCATGAAAGAGAGCGCGCGGTCCACGAGCAGCGACAACGCATACACAAGAACAACCGGCACCAGGACCATCCATGCCTGGCGTGTGCGGTTTGGCCCTTGCTGCAGCAGCAGGATCAACACCAACCACGGCACTACCAGTACGAGGTTCCATATCAGTTTCCAGTCATAGATGATCGGCTCGCTCTCCGGCGGTCCCAGCTCGCCGATATCCTGTGCTCCGACTATCTTGAACTCTCCGAACGCTGTGAAAGGTACTCGCCATGAGTACGAACAGGTGCCGCCTCACCCATACTCGAACGATCCGGACGCGATCGTCGTGTCGCCTCTATATATATAGAATTTGGGTTTTCGTTCGGTACTCTGGAGAAAAGGAGCCGTTGGCTCTGGATCCGTGTAGTTCTCACCGCCCGCACCGGCCAACGCGTACGTCAACTCCAGCGTACGTCCGCGCCGGTCCACTGAGAGGTCGTGCTTTAACGGCCCGCCGACGTTAAGTAAAGCGGACTTGTTGGCAACAATGACGACCCGGCTGTCATACGGCTCGGCACGCAGCAACCTGCCCGAGCGCGTATCTTCCAGGTCCACCCGCTCTGTAGAATACTCTCCTCCGGGGATTGTGACGGTCGCGTCGGGCGAGTCGAGAATGACGAGCGAGAGGCCGTCGCGGGCGTCTTCCTCAAGGACAAGGCGTTTGATGAACTGCCCGCCTATTCTCAGTTCGCCCGTCGGTGCGTCCGATTCGGTAAATGTCGCCACGAGCTCCGTCTGTGTTTCGCCCGGCTCGAAGGCGAACGCAAGATCGTAACTGGCGCCGTCGAACGAGAGACGCTGCGGGACCGGGAACCGGTCGGGATCGGACATCTCCTCGAAGAAACCGGGCATCGGCACGGGGAAAAGGTCGGTGCCAGCAGGTTTGTCTTCAGCGACTTCCTCGGGAGCATCACCGGTCTTGAGAACAAGGACGTCACTGCCGGGGAGGCCGAGGAGGCTTGTAAAGTCGAATGGGTCACTTAAGTTGCTAGGCTCTTCAAACGACGGGATTTTCCCTATGATCCCGTCCATGTTATCTACGACGGCCAACAACCATTTCTTGCCGTTCAGCTCGATCTCGCTCTGCCAGCCTGATCGGACGCTCGCGGACGGACCGAAGGGCCCGAAGAAATCGAAATCGATCACGTAAGGGACGGATAGCTCTCCCACCGTTAACGTTAGCTTGACGTTCTGGAAACGTTGAAATGGCTGTGCCGGGTTGCTCCGGTATACTGGATCATCCGTGAGGTCGAGATTCTGGTTTAAATCAAGGTAGAGCTCTCCCTCTCTCTTGTCCCAGGCGAAACCGATGAAGTTGCTTTCATCCCGGCCTGTCTGCAATGCACCGCGGGTAATCGCCCGCCCGGCGAAATCGGGTTCTTTCTTAAACACGACCTCCTTGCCTTCGATATCGATGGGAACCTGAAGGGAGAAGCCGGTCTCTTTGTGTTGCAGGCGAAACACGTGCTTCGTTTGCGCCGCGTCGGCGAGCGGCGGAAGAAGTGATACGATCAAGAGAAAAGCCAAGGATAGACAGAGCCGTTTCTGAGCACGCATGCTGCCGAACATCTTGCGAGCCTCTCCGATCGCGCCCACGGGTCCTCCGATTAGTCTCGGTATTTGCGTTGTCATCCGCGTTTTTCCGGCCTCACTATGCATATTCAATCATAGAATCTCTCGAATAGCAATATAAAACGCTCCCGCACGAATCCGTCTTGAGGTAACCCTCAGCCCGTAGACGTAGGGGCAGACCCGCGTGTCTGCCCTTAAGACACGGGCGAACACATGGGTTCGCCCCTACGTACCCATTTCGGGTGGTGCCCCTGGATTCCCGCCTCCGCGGGAATGACGGGAGTAGGGGCGGGAATGACGGGAGTAGGGGCGGGAATGAGGGGAGGAGGTGTGTGGAAGACGAAAGAGTGTCGGGATTGTCACGCGTCGGACTTCTTGTCTTTCACGGGGCAAGGCGGTTGGCAATCGTGGCATACGACGCAGTCGAGCGTCCGGTTGGCGGGTACCCCCTCCTCAATTCGCGATGAAGGGACCACGTCCGTCGGGCAGACCTTATCGCATTTCTCGCATGATATGCAGTTCTTGGGCGGTTTGACGATCCAGAAGCTGAGGAAGTTTAGCGGTGCCATCAGCGCTCCTATGGGACACAGCACTTTGCAGAACGCCCGGCTGCTGAATATGACTAGTACCAGAACGGCGACGAGTATCGCGAGCTTCACCACCGTCGAGACGCTGATTGGCTGGAATCCGCCGGCAACGAGGTTCGGCACGGTCACCTGGAGCGCCGACGCAGGACAGATCCTGCAGAACGAGTAAGCGGTCTCCGCGCCCAGCAGAAAAGGAATAAGGAATACCATAAGGGCCAGCACAACGTACTTGATGTTGTTTGTCCACTTGGGGAGTGTGAACTTCCTGCCGGGGATCTTGTGCAGCAAATCCTGAAGGAACCCGAACGGGCACATCCAGCCGCACAGAAGCCGCCCGAACAGCACGCCGAACAGCAGCAGTGTACCTACAGCCAGGAAAGGGAATAAATGGTAGCCGGAATAGTGGACCAGCACCCCGATCGGGCAGGCGAACCAGGAAAGAATGCACGAGTGGCAGCTCAACACAGGGTTGCAGAGCCATTTGAGCTCCGGGCCCCACGAGCTGTGTAGAAACACCAACGATATGGCTTGGACGATTCTTCTTTTTGTCACAATGGCTGTACGCAGCCGCCGTGGCTGCCGCGATGGCTACTTTCAGGTAGGGCAGAGTTGTTTGCCCCTCGGTTGCGTCCGGTCGTAGGTTGAGTAGAGCTTCTCCGCTCTGCGAACCACGCCGGTGAACGTGGCGTCTTCAACCAGTTCGCGTTCGCTGATCTTCACGAACGCCACCAGACCCCATTCCTCGGCGTCCGCATCGTAAACCTTATGCACTTGCACGTTAGCCACGACCAGGAACGCCAGTGCAACCACCAACGCAGTGATGACTAAGAGTTTCTGATACTTTGCGTTTCTCATTTCTAGAGCAAATGCTTCTCGTAATCCGGGTTCAGTTTTCTATCGTTCTGCACGCGCATGGTCACACTGCGCGAGTCGAGGAAGTCGAGAATTGCAAGTGCGTATTTTCGGGTCGAGTTGATGCTATGTTTGAAATCGGCGGAGTTGAGCACGCCCTTTTCCTTGATAACGCTCACGACCATATCCTGCGCTTTCTTGAAACTGTTATAACCCAATACCACATTCTTTGCAAGCCGGATAAGCTTGCCCTCGTTGCACAAGTGTTCCAGCAGCTTGTCGATCTTGGGTTGCGGCGCATGCAGCATGTCCGGCAACTGGTCGGGACGCGGTGACTGGAATCCGGTCTTCTCGTACACCTTGAGCAGCTCGGTCATAAGCCGGCGGTCGGCGTCGTCGAGCTTATCGACGGCGGCCTGCAGCACAAACGTGCTGCCGCGTATAGTGACAAGATTTGCGCGTACCAGATCTTTCTGGACCCGGTTCCACAAAGGAGCGGGCCAGTCGAGCCCTTTTCGCACATCGCTGATCGGAAGGTTGAGGATACCTTTCTCCGTGGCGGCCTTCTTCACACGTGCCTCGACCTCAGCGAGGCAGGAGCGGTAGGCGTCGGTATGAACGTAATAGTCGTCGGCCAATGCTATCACTTTATCGCTCTTTACGAGGCGAGACAGGCAATCGCCGACGATGTCCGGGGGGAGCAGTGTCGCCTTCGACACCTCGCTCAACGATGCGCCGACCTGTCGTTCATTGGATAGAAAGTGCTCGATCCGCCTGTCCATACCTTCCGCGCTTGCCGGATCCACGCCCCCAATAGCGGCCAGGTACGCCTTGAGCCGTTCGACGGTCTGTTTCTTTCGCGGTCGCTGCTCGGTGTACGAGACGGCGAGTATATGTCCGCCCGCGACGGTCGCCGCCGGCGAGGGACGCCTGATGATGAACCTGTCGTGCACGGCGGCCGCGACCGGTTCGGCCAGTGCGACGGTCGCGAGGCCGGTCTCTCCTTCGCCCAGCGTCTTGTTTTCAAGGAGATATATCTTGCCCGGTTCCTCGAGTGTGCCGGTGTGGAACTTGATCTCTTCGGCGTTCTGCAGAGGCTTCTCGATACCGGACACGGTTCTTACGCTCACGTGGAAGTAGCGCGCGGGTTTCAGGTATCCGGGAAGACAAAGCACCTGACCGCGCATCGGCGGGTTCTTGTTGAAGTCCGGAATGTTGAGGGCCAGGCACTGGCCGTACCCGCCTTCGGACGCGTCCCGGAGGAACCGTTGCACGCCTCGTATCTTGCCCCTCTGATTACCGGGAACCAGTTCGACCTGTGCGCCGACCTCGATTGTTCCGTCAACCGGTATACCCGATATGACGGATCCGAAACCTTTCTGCGTGAACACGCGTTCGATCGGCATCCTGAAGATGCCGAACCTGCGTCTCTTGACGAGATTGTTTATCTCATTAACGAGAATATCGTAAAACTCGCCGAAACCGTCGAGCGTCTCGGACGACACGGGGCAAATGGGCGCGTTTTCCATGAAAGTCCCTTCGAGGAATCTGCGTACGTCGTCGGCGACCTCCCGGACGCGCTCGGCCGAGACCAGATCGGTCTTGGTCAGGGCGACTATACCGTTACGCACGCCGAGGAGTTCCATGATCTGGAAATGTTCGACGGTCTGCGGCATGATCCCGTCGTCGGCGGCGATCACAAGTATGGTCATATCGATGCCGGACACGCCGGCGACCATGTTTTTGATGAACTTCTCGTGACCGGGCACGTCGACAATGCCGACGCACAGGTTGTTGCCGAGAAAGCACGGCGCGAAACCGAGCTCGATAGTGAGCCCGCGCTCCTGTTCGACTTTCAGGCGGTCGGTATTGCAGCCGGTGAGCAGCTTGACCAGCGCGGTTTTCCCGTGGTCGACGTGCCCCGCCGTGCAGATCATCATTATCACGTCGGGATCAACGCCCGGTTTCAACTGGCCTGGTGGTTGATGTTTCATGGCGCTCGATCCGCCGGGCTAGGGACTATGCTCACACACCCAGCTCTTTGCATACTTCTTTGTAGAACATCATGGCGGTGCATCCGCCGAACGAGATCGCGAGGTTCGCCGCCTCGTCAATCTCGGCTTTCGAGATTCCCATCGCCAACCCGCTCTTCATATGGGCGACAAGACAAGGTTTACAGCGTTGCGAGATCGACAGCGCAACCGCCATCAACTTTTTGGCCCGTTTCTCTATCAGCCCTTCCTTGCTGGCCTCTTTCATGAAATTCGTGAAGAGGGAGAGCACGTCCGCGGTGGTGTCTATCTCGCCCGTCGGGGGTGAAGCGCAGCAGGGTCCCTCGACCGCGGCCGGAGCGGGTTCCTCCCTACGGGAAGAAACGGCGGCGTCTTGTTTTTCCGACATAGTGACAACCTCCCGTTTACCGATGAAGTTTTGCAGTTCGCTGTTGACTATAACGACTTCACCTTCAGGTTTGCTGGCGTCCTTCTCGACAATTCGTCCGATAATCGAGGTGCTGGCGTGTCCGCGCTTGTGCATCTCGTCGACGAACGGTTGCGCGTTCTTTTCCGGCAGCGCAATTAGCAGCCCGCCGGAGGTTTGGGGATCGTACAGTATAGGCAGGTTCTTCTCGCCGGCGGTGTCCTCAACCCTGACCCAAGCCATGGCGTACTCCTGGTTACGTTCGATCGCGCCGGGCAGAATCTCGCTGTCGAGACACTCTTGGACGGCCGCGAACACCGGCAGCGTTGACATATCCAGTTCGGCCGTCACGCCGCTGCCACGCACCATCTCCGCAAGATGACCCGCCAACGCGTAACCGGTGATATCGGTGCACGCGTTGGCCTTGTACTTTATCATCAACTCGGCGGCGTCCTTGTTCAACGTGGCCATGAACGAGCCGACTTCGTCGAGACATTCGCTGCTGACACGACCGATCTGGGCTGCGAACGATACCATACCGGTCCCCAACGGTTTGGTCAGCACCAACACGTCGCCCGGTTGGGCCTTGTCGCGCTGGACGGTTTTCTTCGCGTCGATCAGACCGGTCACGGCGAACCCAAACTTGACCTCCTCGTCGTTGATGCTGTGTCCGCCAATCAAGCTGCACCCGGCTTCCTCGAGCTTATCCATCCCGCCGCGCAGCATCGTTTCCATGATAGCACCGTCAAGTTCGTCGATGGGGAAACCGATGACGGACAGCGCGGTGATAGGTCTGCCGCCCATAGCGTAGACGTCGCTCACGGAGTTGGCCGCGGCGATCTGGCCGAAAAGGTACGGGTCGTCGACACATGGGGTGAACACGTCAACCGTCTGCACCAGCGCGTACCGACCGTCCAGCTTATAGACACCGGCGTCATCGCCCGCCGCTGTGCCCACTAGGACGTTCGGATCGGTCACCGGCGGCAGTTTGGCCAGGATCCGCAGCAGGTCCGCCTGCCCGATTTTCGACGCGCAACCGGCTTTCCGCACGTGTTTGGTCAGCGGGACGTCGCCGGTCTTGACAGGCATCTTCTCGCCGGCGCACTGGCAAACGTTGTGCTCCTTGAATATATCGCACGGGCACGGTTTCTTTGGGTTGCATACGCAATGGCCCAGCTTCATCGACCGTGCCATCACCGTCTTGCGGCGTTGCAGGTTAACCGCCATCACAGCTCCTTAAAGACTTCAGACGCGGGCTGTCGAGGTCTCACGACTGTGCGATGCGTTTCAGCGCCTGGAAAACTGCCTCCTCCTCGCCGTCGAGCAGTGTCCGCATATCGAGCAGCACCTCGTCGTCGCTGATCCGGGCGATTACGGGAGGCTCGTTCTGCCTGAGCAGATCGTTCAGTCGGTCGGCCGAAAGAGTGGGCGATGTCACGGCTAGTACATACGTTTTGATCGCCAGATCCGGCATCGATCCGCCGCCTGTGGCGCTGACGTCTTCCGCCACGCGGGTGTTGATGTCGAGTTTCTCCTTATCGAGCCTTCTTCTCAACTTGGCAGCCCGTTTCTTGAGCGTTTCGGCGGGGACTGTCAGCATACGCAGAGTCGGATGGTTCTCGACGAGCGTATCCGGTTCGAGGTACAGCCGGAGGGTTTGTTCCAGTGCCAGATCCGTCAGTTTGTCCACGCGTAGCATCCGTGTCAGCGGATGCTTCTTGATCTTGTCGATCAGCTCCTTCTTTCCGACGATGATACCCGCCTGGGGTCCGCCGAGCAGCTTGTCGCCGCTGAAACAGGCTACGTCGGCGCCCGCCGCGATGCTGTCACGCGCGGTAGGTTCGTGCGGCAGACCGTACTCCTCCATGTCCACCATTGCCCCGCAGCCAAGGTCGTCTATAACGATGACCGGCTGGTTCTTCTTAAGCGAGACGAGGTCGCCGATGGGAACCTGCTGGCTGAACCCGATAATGCGGTAGTTGCTCGGGTTGACCCGCAGAATTGCGCCGGTATTTTCCGAAAGGGCGTTCTCGTAATCGCGCAGATGGGTCTTGTTGGTCGTACCTACCTCGACCATTATCGCGCCGCTCTGGTGTACACAGTCCGGCAGACGATACGATCCGCCGATCTCTATCAACTGGCCGCGCGAGATGATGACCTCTTTCCCGTTGCACAACGCGGCCAGGATGAGGAGGGTTGCTGCGGCGTTGTTGTTCACCACCATCGCGGCCTCGGCGCCCGTCAGTCTGGTCAGCAGATGTTCGCTCATGTAATTGCGTTTGCCCCGCAGCCCGGTCTCGAGGTCGATCTGCAGGTTGCAGCAGCGGTTGAGTCCCGCGAGAGCGTCGACAGCACGCTGTGGCAGCACCGCCCGGCCAAGTCCGGTGTGCAATATGATACCGGTGGCGTTGACAACGGGACGCAGCCGGTCCACCTCCTGTCGGAGCAGGAACGATTCCACTTTTGCCGCTATATCGGCGATTTCGGGCGGGTTGTCGCCGCTTTTGAGGTGTTTCCTGAACCAGGCCAGGGTGTCGCGGACGGCATCCAGGACCACGGGACGGGAATATGCGGCGATCATCGCCTCAATGCTCGGCTCTTCCAGCAGAGCCGACACGGACGCCAGTTTGCGTCTGGGATCGGGCCGGTCCGCCGTCTTTTTGGTTTTCTTAGCCATAGTTCACCTGGCGGAGGTGAATGGGAGTCGAACCCACCTGCCGCGATTAAGCAGCATAACGGTTTTGAAGACCGCAGGAGCCACCGGGCCCCTTTCACCTCCGCGTGAATAGTAAGCACCCGACAATAGTGTCGTAGACTGGTCTAACTATCTCAAAACAGACGGGTTTTGTCAAGAGAAAACGTGGCGAGGCCAAGGATCTCTAACAAGAAAAGGTGTCACGAGCGTCCCGCCCGTGATCTCATGCGCAAGGCGCCCATACCCCTCTTCCGTCATTCCCGCCTGCGCGGGAATGACGAGAATGGTAGATCTGTAAGAACACGGGTTTTGGACTGGACAGAAGGTCGAGATCGAAAACTCGGGATCGTACGTGATGCGGTTCTTTTCGATGAGAAACGCAGATCACGGTTGTTGAATAAGATGGATATTCCTGATTGGGGCGTCAATCAGACAATTCCCGCCGCTTCCGGAGAGCAGTCTCGTTCTACATCTTACCCGTATGATACTCTCAGGGGGTTTTCGCGATCTTGTCGCTGCTGGCTATCTCGAACCGCCCTGTGTTGTCGACCGCTGCCACCTCGTGCTTATCTTCAATCTCTTCGGGCACTCGCCATGAGTACCGGAGGTTCCCTGGTCAGCACGATGTGCATAACGCCGCCACACAGGCGACCACAAGAGCTGTCTTTCCAGCGGACGCAGCTTTCTTCACCATAACCGTCGCCTCCTTCCAGATGTACTATATCGTAACGGTGTTTACCTTGGCAACCACCTCGAACGGTCCCGCGTTGACAACCGGCACTATCTCGACCTTGCCTTTCAAGTCTCCGGGTACTCGCCATGAGTACCGGCAGGTGCCGCCTCACCCATACTCGAACTGACCGCGGGCAATGGTTTCGCCCTTCTTGGTGCGCACCTCAAACCGCGGCGCGGGCACACCCTCTCCCGCTTTCTGGAAATCGCGTGTCGAGTATGTTTCGCCGCTTTGTCCTTTGACGTCCAAGCCAAGGGCAATTGAGTTTCCCTCTTTGCTCACGGTCACTTCAGCCGTAAGCGGCGGACCGACCTTCAAGGCGGTCTTCTCATCGGCGTTGACTTCGATAGCCCGCTGGCTCCAGTCGCCCCGACCGACGATACGCCACAGCGCGCCTTGTTCGTCCTCGCGTTCGAAGCTGCACGCAGCTATTCGGTACTCTCCGGCAGGCGCTTTTTCACTCGAGTCGCTGCCGCTGAGTTTCAGGGCGCCGTCGTCGCCGAGTAGTTCGACAGAATGGCGTTTGGCATCGACCGCGATGTAACCGCATGGCACGTCGGCTTCCTGAAAGATCATGCTGTTGCCGCTCGGCGCGATGTCGACGCGGTAACACCTGTCTCCGAACGACATGTAATTGCCCAGATGAAACATCTCGGCCGTGTCGTTATACTCCTTGCTGAGTTTGCCGTCGCCGTCGAGGTCGATCACCAATGTGTCTCCCCGGGCGTACACCGGACCGTCCCTACCGTAATTCTCCGGAACGGCGTACGGATCGTTGAACGTGCCGTTACAATTATCATCGAACAGAGCGATCTTGTGTGTCTTATCGCCAAAGCTGATTTCGCCTTCGCAGTACGCGCCAGGGTACACATGTACGTGATCTCTCGACGACCCGCAGCAGTGGACTTCGAGGTGGTACGGGTAGGGTCGGCCGTCGCTCGTGACCGCGAGCTCAACCGGCGGGAACTGCGCTGCGCCGCCTCCCTGTATAGGTTTAGGAGCAATCTTTGCATCGTCGGCCAGGTTGCCGTTGTTGTTCGCATCCACGCACAACGTATCGAGCCCGGATCGGGTACCCTTCGATTCGTCGATCGCAAAGACATACGAGGTCGGTTCCGAAGCGCCAAGCTTTATCGTTCCGTAAAGTGGTTCCTTGGACATATAAGTTGGTTCTGACGCAAGCGTTTTGTCAGGCCGCTGCGAAAGCTGTATGGTGCTCGAGCCGACGTAGGCGAAGTTCCTCCTCATCCCGGGTTCGAGCTTGTATTCGAGCGTACCAACCGGCAGCGGAGGAGCCGGCCGTAACCGGGCGCACGACGCGAACATCGCTGCTACACAGACAACCAGCAGGATAGTTTTGACGGGAACCTTTTTCGACATGATCATCGCCCCTTTCGGTAAACTCGGTCGGTGCCTCTCGCCCGCGGCACGCATCCCGCACCGCACGTTCGTGAACGCACCACTCCCTTCGTTGTATGCGCGAACTACAGGGATACTGTACTACTCTTGTTTACGATCTCGAAGGGTCCTGCGTTGACAACCGGAGATAACTCGATCTTGCCTTTCAGGTCGCCGGGTACTCGCCATGAGTACGAGCAGGTGCCGCCTCACCCGTACCTGAATCTACCGCGGGCGACGATTTCGCCTTTCTCGTCGCGCACCAAAAACTGGGGTGCTGCGGCCTGTCTACCACTTTGCTGGAACTCGTTGACGGGGTAGATTTCGCCAGCCTGTCCTCGAATGTCCAGGCCAAGATCGATCGAGCTGCCTTGTCTCCTGACGGTGAGGCTGGCCGTGAGCGGCGGACCGAACGTCACCGGTGTCGTCTCGCCAGGGTTCACCTGAAGTACCGGCGTCCTTGAATTGCTCTGGCCGACAATACGCCACCGCTCACCGTTGTCGTCCTTCGCCTCGAATGTGCACGCGCTAAGACCGTATTCTCCGACGGGTACTTCGACCTTATCCGTACCGCCAGCCAGGTTGAACCGCCCGTTCCTGCCGATTAACAGGGCGGCGTAGTGCTCGTACTCGCTGGTGACGTAACCGTACGGCAGATCTGCCGGCCCGGGAGCGGCGGCCTTACGCCCGCCCAGAACAGCGCACGATGTGCACAGCAGCGCGGCACAGGCGACCAACAGGATAGTTTTCCGTGCAACTCTCTCTTGCCTCAAAACTGAATCTCCTCCTTCCGAATATCAGTCATGGAAGCGAGCCTCCACGACAATCTGACTTCTTCGCGCCTTATTATACACCATTATGCTGTAGAAATGGGCAAAAAAGTATGCAAGGACGGCGGCCGTCTACGGGCGGTTCGTCGAAGACTCACCGTGGCGAGCGAACCGCCCCTACGACACGCGACCTGGCGGTAAATCGGGAAATGTTCTGAGCTGGTACCAACTGTCGTTTGCTTACGATATCGTCAATGTGTCGGACTTGGCGATTATCTCGAACGGTCCCGCGTTGACAACCGGTACGGCCTCGAACTTACCTTTGAGATCACTTGGTACTCGCCATGAGTACGAGCAGGAGCCGCCTCACCCGAACTCGAATTTGCCGCGGGCGACGATTTCGCCCTTCTCGTCGCGTATTTCGAGCCGCGGCGGCTGGACTCTGCCTTTCCCTCGTTCGAAATTGCCGGCGGAATATGTCTCGCCGCCTTGGCCCTTGATCTCCAGGCCGAACTGAAACGCACCACCGCTTTTGGCAACGGTGAGGCTGGCGGTGAGTGGTGGACCGAACTTAAGAGAGGCGCTTTCGTCCGGGTTCACCGTTACAACCGGCTGGCTCCAATCGCCCTGGCCAATAATACGCCACGGCGTGCCTCTGTCATCTTTGTCTTCGAAACTGCAAGCTGCGAACCGGTACTCTCCCGCGGGCGCTTTGACTCTCGACGAGCCGCCGTTGAGCTTCAACGCGCCATCGTCGCCGATCAGCTCGACGGAGTAACCTTTCTGTTCGCTCGCGATATAACCGCACGGCGAGTCTGTCTCGCACACGGTGATGGTGCGTCCGCTCGGCGCGATCTCCAGTTCGTAACAGGTTTCACCGAACGAGACGTACCTGCCGACGTGGTACATCTCGGGCGTGTCGCTGTAACTCTTCTTGAACTCGCCGTCACCGTCGAGGTCGATCACCATCGTGTCGCCCCGAGCGTACACCGAGCCACTCCTGGGGTAGCCTCGCGGAAAGGCGTGGGCGTCGTTGAACACGCCGTTGCACGTGTCGTCGAACAAGGCCACCTTGTACGTCTTGTCGCCGAAGCGCAGTTCGCCCTCGCAGTAGCCGGCGGAGGACCAGTTCACGCGGGTGTCGCCGTAGGAGTAGATCATGGGCGTGATATGGTAGGGATACTCCCGGCCGTCGATCTCGACGGTCACCGTCGCCGTCGGGAACTCTGTCATACTTCCATCACCACGAATGTTTCCGGCGACCTTCGTATCGTCCGCCAAATCCGCGTTGTTGTTCGCGTCGATGTAGAGCGTATCGTAGCCGGATCGCGTCCCTTTCGACTCGTCAATCACCAAGACAAACCGTTTATCTTCGGAATCGCCGAGCTCGATCGCGCCGTAAAGCGGTCGTCTGGAAAAGTATGTCGGTTCCGCCGCGAGCGTTTTGCGGGGACGGAGCGACATCTCCACGGATCCGGAGCCAATGTACCCGAACTTGGACCGCATCTCTTCGACTGATTTATACTCGAGTTCGGACACTACCGGGCCGACAGGTGCCGGTGGTGCACTAGGCACGGTGGGTACCGGCCGTTCGGGAGGTGCCGGTCTCAGACGAGCGCATGACGTGCACAATGCGATCGCGCAAACCACCAACAGGACAATCTTGAACCCGCCTTTTCTCAACATTGATCTCGCCCCCTTCCGAATGTCGCGTGTTAGGACGCCACTGATTAACGATCGGGTTCAATCCTCATCTATGCATAGTGTACACCCCAAAACTTGATACTGCAAGGACAAAAAGGATACACTCTGTTCTTGGCAAGGCGCGCGATCAGGGCGAATTGGGTAGAGCTGACTCGCTGCTACAATACGATGACCGCGCTCCTGGCTACCACCTCGAACGGTCCCGCGTTGACAATAGGCACCACCTGGAACCTGCCCTTCAGACCCGGGTGTACTCGCCATGAGTACGAGCAGACTCCGCTTCACCCGAACTCAAACTTGCCGCTGTGAACCACCCTGCCTTGACCGTCCCGGAGCTCGAATCCGGGAGCCGGCAACCGGGATCCGTTCAGCATCAAACTGCCGGCGCTATAAGTTGCTCCGCTCTTCCCTCGCATATCGAGGGTGAATTCTACCGAATTGCCTGTTCTCCGGCTTCGTACTGTGGCAGTCAGCGGCCCGCGAAATGGCAGAGCGGTTCCTCCATCGGGTCTGACCTCGACCATCCACGGGCTCCACGTGCCTTCGCCTCCGACGCGCCACTTCTCGCCTCGATTGCCGCGTATTTCAAGGTCGAACCACACCTCTTCTTTGAGCGTGGAATCCAGATTCAAGGGGGTCCGGTCTTCCGAGCGCACGACAACGCTCGGCCCGTTTTGCGCCTGCCTGCACGCAACACGCCAGTCCATGCCTTCTGAGTCGGTGCCTTGGAAGTTCCATGCATAGACCAGATACTCGCCCGCCGGTACCTTGAATGACCCTTCTGTGCCACCGCTGAGCCTCACTGGACCGTCCTTGCCTATCAGCTCAACCGAGTAGTGCGGGAGCCTGGTTTTCACGTCGATAATGCCGCAGTGCGCCGTTTTCTCCCGGACGGCCAACTCGCGCCCGTTGTCAAGCACGTCTATCTCGTAACATTTCTGAGCGACCGAGACGTATTTGCCCAGGTGGTACGTTTCCGGGGTCTCGTAGTCATCTTTTCCGAGCCTGCCGTCGCGGTTGATATCTATAGCGAGGGTGTCTCCCCTCTTAAGGGTGGCACCCATGGTCGGTGTGGCCGGGTGGAACGCGTACCGATCGGAAAAGAGACCGTTGTGACTGTCGTCGAACAGCGCGACGTTGTACGCTTTGTCGCCCAATATGATTCTGCCCTCGCAGTACCCGCATAACGTGAATCGGGGGAATGCGCTTTTGGTATCCATGCGGGTTCGTATGTGGCAGGGGTACTTCTGGCCATCCGCATCGGCCATGAGCTGGAACGGCCGAAACTCCGTCACTGTGCCGGCTGCGTTTCGCGTTCCTCTTAGCTTTCTGTCATCCGTCAAGTCGTCATTATTGTTGACGTCGACGATCAGCGTGTCGTAGCCGGTTCCGGTTCCTCCTGACTCGTCTGCGACACAACTGTACATCTTCTGCAAGCCGCCCAGCCTGATCCAGCTGTATTTCGGCTGTCGGGAAGAGCAGGGAGGCAATGCATGAAGGGTCTCGAGCGGCTCTTCGTTGATCGAGTTACCGACGGTCACGATCTTGAACACCTCGTCATTGTCCACCTTGTATTGCAGTGTGTAGACCGCCAGAGGGCCGTACTCGCCGGGTTCGTCAGCCGCGGCACTGCCCCGGGATAACGGTTGTGCTGCCAGGATGACAGCAAGGCCGACGAAGAACGCATACCAGGCGCGGTCAAGCATACCGTTCACCTTATACGTTGCGCTACCCAGAGCAGCGGAGTTTGAGGGTAAGTTTATCGAGCGTGACACTCGCGTGACACCACTATTATTTTACTACGATGGCCTCCGTCAACGCGCCTTTTTTTAACTATCTTCCGCTTGACAAGCTAATTAAATCCGATAAAAGTCGACTTAATGAGAGTGATTTGTCGTGCAAACGGTCTCCAGTCAGCAGGCGATGTTCCCCGTTAGTTGCCGGAGAGGATGGTGAATCAATTTTTATTCTTACTTGCCGAGATCTCTTCGCATCGTTTCATGAAGGCGGTCGTCATGGGAAAGTTGCCGGGATAACGAAGGAACTCTACGTGGCCGTCCAGGAAGAGGACGTTACCGCCTTCTGGTTCGTGGTTCCCCGGCCGCTCCCACATCACCGGGATATTGCTCTGCGTGACCGCGGAAGCTGCGGGATCGTTTATGTCCTCCATGAAGAACCGTTCGACTCCCTCTCGCAGCCTGTAGAACCTCTTATGGCCCATAGAGCTTTTCTCCGGATCGATCGGTATGTCGGCGTCGCGTTTTGCGAGGTCGAGCGACTCGTAGGCGTCCAGCAGAGCCAGTCCCTCTTCTTCAGTCGTGACGGCCCAGCCGAGGTAGAAGTAGCTCTGGTCGGTCACGTCCTCAGCGGTAGCAGAGCGCGGGATCGGTTCGTGTGCCGCATTGCCCGGGCACCTGAGGACATTCAGATCGGTCAGGTATTCTGGGAAGATCTCCTCACCTTCCACAATGAGGTTGCCGCGCCGGTCGTCTATATGCGGCCACCGACCGTTGTGTTCGTTGGCGTACATCTTGAACACGATGCCCATCTGTTTAAGGTTATTGGCACACGATGCTCGAGATCGCGCATCGCCGCCTACAACCACGGCCGCGTCTCTCTTGCGCGGTCCACGCTTAGCTCCGGGATCCACTTCCCTGGGCACCGTTTCGAGCGCCTTCTCGATCGCGCCAAGCGGTATGTCCTGGAACCTGACGGTGCTGTTCGGGTCGATTATGAACACCGCCGGCGGTTCCTTCACCATGTAACTCTCGAAGGTCAGTCCCGGGAACTTGGCGGACGACGGTTTGTCGAGCGCAACGCGGAACTTGACTTGCTTCTTCTCGACGAGTTCGCGAAGCGCGCCCGGATCAGCCTCGGCGCTGTGCACCGCGATAACAGCAACGTCCGGGTGATTCTCGACGAGCGCGTTCAACGCCTCAATAACCTCAGCAGCCGACTCTTGCGCCGAATCCCAGAAGGCCAGGACCACGACAGTTCCCTGAAGCGCCTCAAGGCTCGTCGGTTCGCCGTGCACCCATTCCGCGACATCGATCTCGATGGCCTGTTTGTCCGCGAGCCGACTTGCCCCGCGCGCTCCAGGACTTACCAGCCGCTGCCGGGTTTCGAGGATCAGGTCGGTCTGGTCCTCACCGGACACGAGTGTAAGTTGCAGTTGGCCCTGCGCGCCGGTCGGTGTGAGGCCGATCAAGATTATCTCGCCGGGCGGCTGGCGAAATGAGAATGTCCCGTCCGACTGAACCTTTACCGGCGTCTGCCCCGACGGGTCCATCACGTCTCTTCGTATAACGATCACCTGGCCCTCGGAGATCGGATCGCCGGTCTCCCCGTCGACGAATTTGCCTGATACCAGCACGCCTTTGCTAAGAGCGATATCCTGCCCCGTCATGTGCGCTCCTGCGGCAACTTCAATCGTTGTGGGCGCAACTGTTCCGTCGGGATGGCTCACGGTAATACTATGCGTATCGGCAGTAAGGCATCGGAGAACGTAACGGCCGTCCGCATCCGTCAGCGCCTTCTCCGCCCCCGAGAGGAAAGCGGAGAAATCGGTACGCTGGGGCATCGCTTGCACCACGGCACCCTCGGCCGGTTCACCGGTTTCCTCGATAGTGATCTTCCCCTCGATTGTCGCGCCGCGGTCCAGCTTGACCGCCACGTCTGTCGCGCCGACCGTGATTGTACCCATAGGCGTTCCCGAAATGCTCGCTGGAACCCCCTCAACAGCGACGGCGAAATCGGGATGTTTCACGCGCAGCATCACCGCCGCGTCAGCCGGAAGACCGTCCAGAACGAACGCGCCGTCTGCTCCCGTTATCGCCTTGAGCAGCGCCTCGCAGGGAGGGAAGAATCGGAGCTGTTCCTCGACCGCGCCTCCCGGCAACGTGATGAACGCCGAGACCTCCGCGCCTTCTACCGGGTTGCCTTCTGAATCCGTCGCTTTACCTCGAACCGAATCCCTCTTCGGCAACACCAGACGCAGGTTGGAGGGATCCTCCCCGCGCTGGGTCACAATCATGCTAATCGTCCATGCCAGCCCATAGTCGGCATGCTGCGCCGCGTAGAAGGAGTAGGGACCCTTTACCTGTCCATCGTCAACGGTCAAAGAGAACCTGCCGTCCTCACCGGTCTTGGTTGCGGCTGTAACCTGAGGGTGCCACCACGCAGTCACATCCACCGTAAGGAGGCTGAACGTCGCTGCAGGGACGGGATTGCCTGCCTCATCCACAACGATACCCGCGATCTTCTGGGTGTCTCCCCACGCGCTGCCGGTCAACGCGGTCAACACCATCAACACGATCATCACGGATCCAGTCCACGCCTTGTTCATATCCGGTTCTCCTTTCCGCTAAACAGGCTGTAAGTCTCCGCCCACGGTCGAACAAAGAAATGCGTTCTACGCTACTGTTACACCGCGCAGAGGTTGTTATTCACTATACCACACATTTGTTATTTCTGGATGCGGGAGGTTCGTATTGTCAATGAGCGCCCTTTGTGTCCTCTTGTTACATGAGCCGGATCGGGCAAAGCGATCAACGAAAGTGCTATTGCAGGTAGCCATCAGCACGGTCAGTTTTCGCCCAGCATAGTTTTCAGGGCCTGCTCGACCGCTGCGAGCGGGATGTCCTGGTACCTGATCTTGCCTTCGGCGTCGAGGATGAATACTGCGGGTGGTTTCTTCACGAGGTACGTCTCGAACGTTGCGCCTTTGTACTTGTCCGCCGGTTTATCCAGCGCGACGCGGTACGCCACTGAGTTATCTGAGATGAACTTTTTGAGCGCATCGGAATCAGCGCCGGAAATGTGCACAGAGACAATCTCGATGTCCGGGTATTTGCCCGGCATGTCTTTTAGTAATGGCAGCAAATCTGCGCAAGCTTCGTCCGCCGAGTCCCAAAATGCGAGCACGACCGTTTTGCCTCTCACCGATGCCAGTGTGATCGGTTCGCCGTTGATCCACTCCGCGACATCCAGCTCCGGCGCATCTTTACCGGCGAGGACACGCCCCTGACGTTCTTCCGTGCTGACAGGACGGGCCTGTTCGGCAATGACGATCTGGACATCGGTGTCGCCGGCCATCGCGCGTGCCTGACCCTGCATCTGACCTTCCGGCCGAAAGTGGAACGCCCAGATCCGGATGTTTTCATCGACCAGATTCTCCAGACGGAACCGGCCTTTGTCGTCGGTGGTGGTTTGTCGGGAACCGGTCGCACGGGAGTGGCAATTTATGGTCGCGCCGGCGACCGGGCTGCCGTCTTCATCAACCACCGTTCCCTCTATTACCTGATCGGCGACGATCAACACCAGATCTGGAAGCTCGCGACTCTCACCCTCGTCGAGGGCAAGGCGTTCGGAGCTATCCTGACCGTATCCGTCGGCCGTCGCTGTCACGTTGTATTCCATGCCGCTCAGGGCGTTGCTGAAATCGTATCGGCCCGACTCGTCGGTAGTAACATTTCCGTCCGGCCAACCGCGGTTTTCGGCGTTGATGGTGGTTCGCACCTTGGCCGACGCGATGGGGCTGCCGTCCTCCTTCACGACCCGTCCGCGAATGGTGCCGGCGCGTTTCATCTCGATCTCGCCCTCGGCGTCGGACTCGCTCTGAAACGGCTTCGCGAGCATACCTCTGTAACCCGGCAAATCCGGATGGGTCGCATCCAGCGCGAGCCATTGCCACTCGCCCGGCCGCTGGTTGCCAAGGGGAAGCTCAAACGTGCCGTCCTCGGCTGTTTCCGTCGGCGCGGTCGGCACGCCCCACTTGCTGCGCACCTGCGCGCCGGCCAAACCTTTGCCGTCAGGTCCCACAACCTTGCCCTTGAACGCCAAGGGCGGCTCGAGCTCTAGTGTCACGTCCGTTTGGTCTTCACCTTCCACCAGTGTGAGTTGGAGTTGAGCAGGCCCGCCGGACGATGTGTACGCGTGCAAGGTTATTTCGCCGGGCGGATGGCGAAACGAGAACGTCCCGTCCGGTTTGACTTCCACCAGTGTCTGCCCCGCTAGCCCCATCGCGCCCTTCGGCATAGCCACTACTTGCGCGTCGCAGACCGGCTCGCCGGTCTCCGCGTTGACGAACTTGCCCGAGACAAGCACGCCTTTCGCGAGAACGATGTCCTGGTTCGTCATGTGCGCGCCGACGGTGACATCGACCGTTGTCGGTGCGGCTGCACCATCGGGATGGGTTACGGCAATGCTGTACGTGGCCGCGGCAAGTCCGCGCAGAACGTACCGTCCCTTCTCATTGGTTTCAGTCTCTTCGAGCCCTATCAACATAGCTGTCCAATTGCTGTGCGGTGCCATTGCCTTCACCACTACTCCCCCGGCAGGTTCACCCGTTTCCTCGAGGATGATCTTCCCCTCAATGGTCGCGCCGGGCTCCAGCTTGACCGCCACGTCTGTTGCGCCGACCGGGATTGTACCCATAGGCATTCCCCGCCCATGCACAGGAGCGCCCTCAACAGCGACGGCGAAATCGGGATGCTTCACCCGCAGCATCAACCCTGCGTCAGCGGGAAGACCGTCCAGGACGAACGCGCCATCCGCTCCCGTTGTCGCCTTGATCAGCCCCTCGCACGGCGGCAGGAACCGCAGATCATCGTCTGCCGGTCCTTCGGGTAACGTGATGAATGTCGAAACCTCCGCGCCTTCTACCGGGTTGCCCTCGGAGTCCGTCACTTTACCTCTAACCGAACCGCGTTTCGGCAGCACCAGCCGCAAATCCGAGGCATCTTGGCCCTGCCGACCGAGAACGAGGCTAATCGTCCATCCGAGACCGTAATCCTGGTGCTGCGCCGCGTAGAAAGAGAAGAAAGCGGAGTATGCGTGGGGCTTCTTCACTTTCCCGTCCCCGATAGTCAGAGAAAACCGGCCGTTATCACCCGTATTGGCCCGGGCAGCAATCTCGAACTGCCACATGGTACCAGGTTCCATGGTAACGACGCTGAATGTCGCGCCGGGGACGGGATCGCCGGCCTCATCCACCACGATACCCGCGATCTCCTCGCCCCAAACGTTGCCGCTCAACGCGATCAACACCGCGAGCACGATCATCACGGATCCAGTCCACGCCTTGTTCATATCCGGTTCTCCTTTCCGCTAAACAGGCTGTAAGTCTCCGCCCACTGTCGAACAAAGAAATGCGTTCTACGCTACTATTACACCGCGCAGAGGTTGTTATTCACTATACCACACATTTGTTATTTCTGGATGCGGGAGGTTCGTATTGTCACTGTCCGCCCAGGAAAGTTTTCAGAGCCTGCTCCACCGGTCCAAGTGGTATGTTCTGGTACCTAATTCACCTTACACCTGGTGCCGGATTGCGTCCAGCGGCTACGATAAGCCCGATCGTCCGGTGTCTTCGTTCCGAATGCTCGGTACAGTGGTTTAGTCCACCCTCGGTCTCCTCTTGTTACATGAGCTGGATCGGGCAAAGCGATCAACGAAAGTGCTATTGCAGGTAGCCGTCGCCACGGTCAGTTTTCGCCCAGCATAGTTTTCAGCGCCTGCTCGACCGCGCGCGGCGGGATATCCTGGTACCTGAGCTTGCTTTCGTCGTCGAGGATGAATATTGCGGGTGGTTTCTTCACCTGGTACTTCTCGAACGTTGCGCCTTTGTACTTGTCCGCCGGTTTATCCAGGGCCACGCGGTACTCGATTGAGTTGTCTGAGATGAACTGTTTGAGCGCATCGGGATCAGCGCCGGAAATGTGCACCGAGACGATCTCGACGTCCGGGTATTTGCCTGGCAGATCGTTCAGTAATGGCAGCAAATCCGCACAGCTTTCGTCCGCCGAGTCCCAGAACGCGAGCACGACCGTTTTGCCTCTCAATGATGCCAATGTGACCTGTTCGCAGTTCACCCAATCCGCCACATCGAGTTCGGGCGCGCCCTTATCGACAAGCCGCCGCTCCTCACGCTGCTCAGGACTAACCTGTCTTTCGCCAAGGATAATGTCGACATTCTCGTCGCCTGCCATAGCTGTTAGGTTCGCATACAGATTCCCTTCCGGGCTGGCCTTGGAGGCCCAGATCCGGATCTCTTCGTCTACGAGCTTGTCCAGGCGATATCGACCCTTGTCGTCCGTGATAGCGGAGCGATATCCTGTGCCGGGACCGTTGCAGCCAATATGGACGCTGGCCGCTGGCTCGCCGTCCGCATCGGTGACAGTTCCCTCGATGAACATGTCTGCCACTTCCAATACGAGGTCGCGGACGGTATACGTCTCCCCCTCCTTGAGAACCAAGTTCTGCCCCATGTCTTGCCCACGCCCTTCCGCCGTTGCCTGGATCTGGTATGAGACTCCGCTTGTGACTTCTTCCATCTCGTATTGTCCCGACTCGTCTGATATGGCTGTTTGGTCAACGTCAGAGGTACCGTACCGCCCTATGCGGAACATCGTCGACGCGGTCACGTTCGCCGATTTGATGGGTTTTCCGCTGCCATCTACCACGCACCCCGCAACCGTGCCCGTCTGCTTCAGCTCGATATCACCCTCAGCATCAAGCTCGCTCTGGAGCAGTATGGCGAGGAGGCCGCGGTGTCCGGGCATGTCCGGATGGCGCGCTTCCAAGGTAGTGAACCGGTACTCAGATGGTTGCTGGCCCACCAGCGGCAGTTCGAATGCCCCGTTTGCGGCCGTTCTCGCCGTACGTTCAGGAGCCTTTTTCACGAAGACCTGCGCACCCGGCAACGGTTCACCGTTCGGTCCGAGCACCTTGCCTTTGAAACTGATCCAGGGGGTGACCTTGAACGTCAAACCGGTCTGGTCCTGCCCCGCAACAAGGAACAGCTCGCGCTGGGATTCCTCTGGAGGTATGTAGCCAGACGATTCTGTATACGCGTAGATGTTTAACATCCCAGGTGGCTGGCGGAGCGCGAACGTTCCGTCTTGTTCGGTTTTAACAGGCCGCCTGATCGAGTGACCGCTGAGCAAGCCGGGTGCTACCCGCATCACGACATAACCATCCTTGACCGGCTCACCCGTTTCGGCCATCGTGAACTTTCCAGCCACGAGCACACCTTTACCGAGCACGAAATCCGCCCCGGTCACTCGCGCGCCCTTTTCCGCGACGATGGCCTGTTTGACTGGGGCGGTCCAATCCGGGTACGTCACCTGAAGACCGTACGTCCCTTCCGGAACTCCGCGTATCGTGTAGTTGCCTTCCTGATCGGTTTTCGCCTCCATCACGCCGAGTACCTGTTTCTCGGGTCGTGAGACTGCCATCGCGGCCTCGACGAGTGCACCGACGGTGGGCCGATCGGTTCCCTCGAACGTGACTGTTCCCTCGATAGTCGCCCCTGGTTCGAGTTTGACTTCGATGTCGCGCTCGCCAACCTGTATAGTGCCGCCAAGGCCGCCGGGTCCGGAGGAGGGTTCGGAACCTGACACGGTGATAGCGAAATCCGGATGGCTAACCCTCAGCATTGCCTTGGCGTTTTCAGGAAGACCGTCCAGGACGAAGGTGCCATCTGCCGCCGTCGTTGCTCTCAGCAACCTCTCACACGGTGGCACAAACAATTCTATGGGAGATGGTCCCGCTGCCTCCAAGCTGAGGGAGGGTATTACAAGTGCCCCGGCTGCAGGGTTGCCTTCCGCGTCGGTGACCTTGCCCTTGATCGAGGCTCTATCCGGCATGGTGAGTGTGAAGTCCGTAAGACTTTCGCCCCTATAATCCAAATGATACGTGATCGTCCACGCCATACCGTAGTCGGGATGACGTGCCGCGAATGCGAAAGCGTATCTCTCCCGCATCATCGGCGCTTTACTGAGTTTCATGGCGAAACGCCCTGCCTCGTCCGTCTTGGTCTCAGCACTGATCGCCGTTACTGTCCAGCCAAGTTGAGGCGATATTTCAATGGCGTACACTGATGCGTTGGCAATCGCTGTGCCCGACTCGTTCACAACGCGTCCGGCGACGGAGAACTCGCCCGCGACGGACACGGCCGGACAGAACGCGACCATGACGGATGCGGCTATCATCCAGCTTCCGCTCGTGATTCTTCTCATGACTGCTCCCTCCTTGTCCCGTTCAATTGTGGTGCGGATTTGAGGCAAAAGCAAGTCGTATCTTCAGGGAAGTGTTCAATGGCGGCAGCCTCACGGTGTTCTTCGTGCGGTGAATTGGAAGAGATCGAGACACTGTGAGACAGGACGGTGCGAAGGTACATGCGACTGGCTCCCCGAATTCGGGTGCAATTCCTGTACTTCTGCTGCCACATTAGAGTATATGAGATGCAGATGTTGTCGTCAAGGGGTGGCAGCTGGGTAGTCTCCAGGAGTTGCGTAAAGGGGCTTGAAATTGCGTCGCCGAATCTATTGACAAAGGCCGGTTCGTTGTGATAATATTTCGCGAAGTAAACTTTTATGAGTGTGAAGTACGATTAGCAGAGTCTGAGCGCTCCTGTTCCGGAGGATGTCGGGTGTCGGAACAGTCGGGTAGGTTTATTCAATGAAGAAACTTGCTGTTGTTTTAATCATTGTGTTCTTGGCTGCCGCAGGTGTGGCGATCGGTTCGGCCAAGCTCAGGTCCAAAGACGGTTCGACGGGAACGCCTTCCACGTCAATGCCCCAGATGATGAAGATGGCGGTGACCGTTGAGGTTGCCGAGGTCAAACGCGGTCCGGTGCGCGAGAGCGTGCGGTACGTCGGCTCCGTCGAGGCATACGAGTCGGTCACGATTATCCCGAAGGTGACCGGTATACTCGATAGTATAGAGGTGGACATCGGCGACCGCGTATCTAAAGGCGCCATCATCGCGATAATTGACGATGCGGACTTTGCGCAGCGCCTCGAGCAGGTGAAGGCCAGTCTGAAGCTAGTGGAAGCGCAGCACGAACGGAGTCGTATCAACCTCGACTCGGCCAAGCGCGAGCTTGAGCGTACCGAGGCGCTTGTGCGCGGCGGGCTCGTGCCGGATCAGCAGTTGGACCTCGCGGAGGCCCAACGCGACGGCGCGCGAGCGGACGTCGATCTCGCGGAAGCCACGGTGAACCGTGCGCGGGCGGCGCTGGACGAAGCGAAGATCAATTTCGACAACACGCGTATCGCAGCGCGGCTGAGCGGTTACATTGACAAGCGTCGGGTGGACCCTGGCGCGCTGGTGTCGCCGACGACGCCGCTTTGCGATATCGTGAGAACCGATCCCGCAAAGGTCGTTATCAACGTGCCGGAAAACGATGTTCCCCTTCTCGAGGTCGGTCTTCCCGCAGTGGTGAAAGTCGGCCGGGGCGATGTCGAGTATAAGGGGGAGATCGAGCGGATCGCGCCGACGGTCGATGTCGCAACGCGTACCACGGTCACAGAGATCGCCGTGCCGAACGCAGAGGGCGCGCTGCGTCCGGGAATGTACGCGGACGTTCTGCTGGTTGCCCGCGAGAAGAGCGACGCGCTGATCGTTCCTGAACAAGCTCTTGTGCGCGGCAACGGTCAGACGAATGTACTGCGCGTGGAGGACGGCGTTGCGCACGCTTGTCGAGTTACTCTTGGCATCCTCGGCGAGGGATGGGCTGAGGTGCTCGATGGTCTTGAAGAAGGCGACGTGGTCATCGTCAAAGGGCAATATCTAGTTCGGGACGGTGAGCGCGTCCGCTACGCGTCTGACGAGGAACTAACCGCCGAGGCAACGTAGTATCCTCCTATGAAACTTACCCAGATAGCAGTTGACAGGCCCGTCACGACGGTCATGGCGTCACTGATCGTTATTGTTATAAGTGTGGTGTCGCTCAGCAGGCTGCCGATCGACCTTATGCCGGACATCACCTATCCGGCGCTGAGCGTCGTGGTCGGGTATGATGGTGCCGGTCCCGAAGAGATCGAGACGCTCGTCACGCGGCCTATGGAAGAGGCCATGGGCTCGGTCAGCAACGTCGAGGAAATAGAATCCGATTCGGACGAAGAGCGCGCGAGGGTCCAGTTGCGTTTCACCTGGGGTACGGACCTGGAGGAGGTCACTAACGACGTTCGTGAACGGCTTGACAGAATACGCGACTTCCTTCCGGAAGGGGTCGACCCGCCGGTCTTGTTCAAGTTTGACATGAGCATGATGCCGATACTTTACTTTGGCCTGAGCGGGAGCCTCGATCCGGTCGATCTGCGATACCTGGCTGAACATACCTTGAAGTATCGACTGGAACGTGTGCCCGGGGTGGCGTCGTTGGATGTCAGCGGGGGCTTCCGCCGGGAAATACAGGTTAACCTTATCAGAGACAAGCTCGTCGCGTTGAACCTGTCGCCGCGAAGCATTGTCCAGGCCATTCGGCTCGAGAACCTCGATCTGCCGACCGGCGAAGTTGACGAAGGCGATATCGAGCTGCTTGTGCGCACGCACGGCCAGTTTGAGTCGCTCGAAGAGCTCGAGCAGATAGTCGTCGCGACGCGCAACGGGGTCCCGGTCTATCTCAGGGACATCGCCGAGATATCGGACGGGTTCGAGGAGATTCGCCAGATCGAGCGGATCAACGGCCGACCGGGTATCACTCTTCAGGTGATCAAACAGTCAGGCAGCAATACCGTTCAGGTTGCCGACGCGGTCTACAAAGAGATTGCGTCGCTTGAACGTGAGTTTCCCTACCTCGACTTCGCGGCGCTGTTCGATTCCGCGGAATATATAAGGGATTCGATCGCCAACGTGCGGTCCGCGGCACTTTACGGTGCGATATTGGCGGTGGTGATCCTGCTCGTATTTCTCAGGAACGTCCGCTCTACCTTGATAATAGCGACTGCGATACCGATCTCGGTGATGGCGTCGTTCTCATTGATCTATTTCGGCGGGTTCACTTTGAACATCGTGTCGTTCGGCGGGCTGGCGCTCGGGATCGGGCTGCTCGTGGACAACAGCATCGTTGTTCTGGAGAATATCTTCCGTCACCGCGAAGCGGGAGAGCGGGCACGGGACGCGGCGCTCGAAGGCAGCAGCGAGGTGACGGCGGCGATAGTAGCCTCCACGCTGACCACGTTGGTCGTATTTCTGCCGTTGGTGTTCATCTCCGGCGTGCAGAGCGTTCTGTTCGGCCAGCTCTCGTACGTGGTCGCGTTCAGCCTGACCTGTTCGCTCGTTGTGGCGCTCACCTTGATCCCGATGTTGAGCCGGAAGGTGCTCAAGTTGGAGCACCGTAATCCCAACGGTAGAGAGACGTTGCTCCACAAGGTGTACCGCGTGAGCGAGGCCGGGTTTGATCGAGCCGACGAGGTTTACAAGCGGTTGCTGCACTTCGCGCTCGGCCATCGTAAGCTGGTTGTGTTCGGAGTGATGCTTGTTCTGGCGGCGGTGATTCAGCTGCTGTGGTCCGTGGGTTTCGAGTTCATGCCGGCGGCCGACGAGGGCGAGGTTCGTATCTATGGCGAGATGGCTCCCGGTACGAAGCTCGAGGTTATGGACGAAGCTTTCCGCCAGGTCGAGGCCATCGCGCAGAAGGAGTTGGGATCTGACATAGAGAACGTGCAAACGAGTTTTGGTGCGGGAGTGTGGTATCGGAGCGCTTCAACTAACACCGGTTCGGTGCGGATCAAGCTGGTGGATATGAACCAACGCGATCGATCCAGCGAGGAGATAGCATATGATCTTCTCAACAAGCTGAATAGCATTCCGGGACTTATCGTGCGGACGAGCGCCAGTGGTGGGCTGTTCATATTTCGCATGATGTCGCAGGGCGAAAGGGTCGGTATCGATGTTCGCGGATACGACCGCGAAGAAGCGGTGCGTGTGGCCGAGGACGTCGAGCGCGCGCTCGAGGGGTATGAAGGAATTGCCAGCACCCGGCTGAGCCACTATCGGGGCAGGCCGGAAGTCGCTATGGAGATCGACCGGGACAAGGCGGGCGAGTTCGGTCTTAGCGTGGCGGACATCGCGCAGCGACTCCGGACGGCGTTCGGCGGTGAGGTGGCGACGATGTACCGGGAAGGCGGTGACGAGTACGATGTGCGCGTCCGGTTGCGCGAGGAGGACAGGCTCCGGCTCGAGGATCTGCGGACGCAATGGATGGTAACGCCGCGTGGCGAACGGGTGCCGCTGAGCAACTTCGTCCGGCTCGAACGGCGTACCGGACCGTCGAGCATCGAGCGGATCGACCAGGAACGCTCCATCACCGTGTCGGCCTATCTCGTGCCGGGCTACAGTCTCGGCAACGTGATAAGGGATCTCCGGCCGCGGCTTAACCAAATACCGCTTCCTAAAGGGTTCTCTCTGGTCTACGGCGGAGAGTACGAGGACCAGCTGGAATCATACCGGGAAATGAGCATGGCGTTCGTGCTGGCGGTGATACTGGTGTACATGGTGATGGCGTCGCAGTTCGAGTCGCTCCTGCACCCGCTGATAATAATGTTCTCTATACCGTTTGCGCTGATCGGCGTCATCCTCGCACTTGTCTTGACCGACACCACGCTCAACGTCCAGTCGTTGATGGGTGTGGTCATGCTCACGGGGATAGTGGTGAACAACGCTATCGTGCTTCTTGACTACGTCAACATGCTGCGCCGGAAACGGGGCATGCAACTGCGCGAGGCGGTCGAGGAAGGCGGCCGGCGACGGTTGCGTCCGATCCTGATGACCACGCTCACGACCGTGCTCGCGCTTACACCTATGGCGATCGGGTTAGGCGAGGGGAGCGAGCTGCAAGCGCCGATGGCGCGCGTGGTGATAGGCGGGCTGTTGGTCTCGACTCTTGTCACTCTGGTGTTCATACCGACGCTCTACACCATCCTCGAGGAAAGAGTCGAGCGCCGCCGCTCGGCTGAGGCGGCCTCCATCCGGCTCGGCCCACCGCCCCTACCTACCATCAAGCCTTGAACCTGCTCAGTCTCCAGCAACCGGTTTGGCGCACGGGTGGTCTTTCAGGTTGCCGTGGCACTTCTTGATCTGTTCGGCTGAGCAATCCTCCGGCTTGCCGACAAGTTCTTCAGGTTTCTGACATCCTTGTTTGCTGTTACACATTGTTCTTCCTCCATTCTACAGGCGGACGTAGACATCGTACGCGTACGTGATCTCTGCTGTTTGACCAGGCTCGAGTTCGAGCGTCCACGTTAGAACGTTCGAGGGATTCACACCGCGCAGCCCGCTGGCGATCTTCTCGATTTCCGCTTTCGGCGTGGACGACTTAACCTCGCCCGATACCCCCTTGGTAATTTCGAGCGTGATGGACTTCGCCTGGAAGTTCTTGACCGACATTTTCCCCTCGACGCTCACCAGATCGTACGCCCGGCCGTAGAACTGAACGGCGTTGCGCTCTCGCAAGGTCTCGATCTCCGTTCGCTCGGCCTTAACTGAAACCGCCTGAGTGATCCGGAGGGTCGTCTCGCCGCCTACCGGCGTGTAGGAGAGGATATCCTGCCCGAGAATCTGGCTGTTCTGAACAGTTTCCGCCGGCGCGGTTGTCCAGGGCACCTTGGTGGTGTTTTCGAGCCGCAGCGAGTGCCATACCTCCTCGGGCCGCTCGTCCTGTTCGCCTCGACGCTGTCCGTAACGGTCCTCTTCGGTAAGGTAGTCGCGTATTTCCCACTGATAGATGTGCTTGTACGGCACCGAT
>Ga0180437_10001794_pt1 | contig 35957 bp, 32 predicted proteins | sample SS_ome_4_FD_132410 | JGI IMG/M metagenome (GOLD analysis project Ga0180437, IMG submission 132410) | Hypersaline lake sediment archaeal communities from the Salton Sea, California, USA - SS_3_D_1 metaG | ecosystem: Environmental > Aquatic > Non-marine Saline and Alkaline > Hypersaline >... | reverse complement strand
TTCTTCCAAATTTATAGAATCTATGTTAGTTTTCAGATATTGGTAGGGATGATTACAAATTTGTTTTAATTTAATTAACAAACTTAATATTAAAGCATTATCTCTTTTTTTAATAGAGGGGGACTGAACTTCTTTCAGGACATTTTCCACAAGATCTTTATATAGCTTCACTTGTTCATCAGTTAATTCAATTAAAATTTTCATTTCATTTTTTTCAGGTAATTCTTTTATGATAGTCTTATCTGATTTTACCCGTCGTAATATAAACGGTTTAATAATTAATTTCAAGTTATCAATTGCATCTTGAGCTTGAAATCGTTCTATAGGTAAGATATATTTTCTTTTAAATTCAGGTCTATCTCCTAGAAGACCGGGATTTAGGAAATTAAAAAGAGACCAAAGTTCAAGTATACGATTTTCTATTGGAGTACCGCTTAAACAAATTCTAAATTGACTTTTAAGCTTATAAATTGCCTGAGTTTGTTTTGAAGAGTAATTTTTTATGTTTTGACTCTCATCTACGATAATTCCATTAAATTCAATTGTTTCTAAAAAATCAATATCATTCCTAATAGTACCATACGAAGTAAGAATTACACGATGCGGTACGAAAAATTCGGAAATTCTTTTAGGCTCTTTTATCCTGTTTATTCCATGATGAAAATAGACCTCTAAATTTGGAGCAAATTTCTTTATTTCACGATCCCAGTTAAATAAGATTGAAGTAGGGCATATTATCAAATAACTTCCTGGAATATTAGGAAATTCGTCTTTAAGATAACTTAAAAAGGCGATAACCTGGATTGTTTTCCCTAAACCCATATCATCAGCTAAACATAATCCAAAATTGAATTTCGTTAAATTTCCCATCCATGTAAGCCCTTTTTCTTGATATGGACGTAACTTGCCATTGAAAGATGAAGGGCAAGGAATTTCCTCTAATTGATCAACTGATTGCAAATTTTGAATAATTTCTTCTAACTCTCCTCCGACAATTAAATCGTATTCCATACCGCCTTCTTCTAACTGAATTTTTCCAGTTAAACCCAGTTTTAAAGCTTCCATATAATTTTTTATGTCTGGGTTTTTAACTTTTTTTAACTCTTCAAGATCTTTTTGTTCAATTAAAATCCAATTTCCATCGAGATTAATTAAGGGATCATTAGAATTGAGCAGATTATTGAATTCTTCGTCAGATAATTGTTTATCTCCTAAAGTTGCCTCCCATTTTGTTTCCAACATCGACTTAAAATTAAATATTGGTGGAAGTAAAGAATACCCTCCGATATCTTTATTCTTAAAACCTCTTAAACGTATAATTAATTTTGTTGATAATCGTTGCTTTCCTCCCTTCCTAAATACATCCGGAAGTATAACATTAAATCCACTTTGAATCAATAAATCCTTTGGATATCTTAAGAATTCTATTACTTCTTTAGAACTCAGTGGTATTTCACTTTGAATTTCACCAATTAAACCACTTTTAATCGGAGGGAATATTTTTAATGCTATACCTAACGCTTTTAATATTATCTCTAAAAATTGCCCCTTATTTTCAAAATCTTTTATGAATTTATTCGGTAATATGTTCTTACCTTCCCAGAGATCAATTAAGGGAATTAATATGTCTTGTTCTGGAGAAGAGAGATAAAGTGATAATAGCCATGGTTCTTCTGAATTTTTAGGATAATTTAATTCAAAATTAAAAATGAAATTGCGTTCTAGCAGAATTCCTTGAGCAGATTGAGTCCAATCCTCAATTATAGAGGGTAATACGGTCTCATGAAACCCATCAATTTTGAAAGTAGGATCATCTTTTATAAGAGATTTAAGAAATCTATAATCCCAGCTTGATTTAAAGTCTAAATCGGCTTCTTTTTTGATTTCACTACTATAAAATTCATTAAACGTCTGAAAATCATTTTTATTAAGTGTAGAGCGAATAAATGAATCTCCAACATTATCTAAAAATCTTGAAAAAAGATATGAAGGATGCCACAATCCATTTGATCTGTAATCGCCATTTACTCGTATAAAATTAGCAGGAATGCAGAATGTAGACCACCCACAGTTATTTAAAATTGTTTTAAAGCGTTCTTTATCATTTTGAGATTTTAATAATATTTTCCATTGCCCTATAAACATATCTTTAGTTTCAGACTCTAGCTTGGGAATGAATTGCCCTCTATTAAGCAATTCGAATAATAATTTAGTTAAAAAAGCCCAAGTTTTAATTGAATTGCTAAATTGTCCTTTATCACGATCAGAAGAATCAGTTATCTCCATCTCGTACAATAATTTTATTGTCGGTGCAATAGGCATTATTTTAGCAGTGAAACTCGCTATTTTAAAAAAATTTGAATTCGATTCTAATTTTCTCTCACTTATCATTGATTGTAATGGAACAGCTAAATTAATTTTACAGGTCAAAAGTTTATTAGCGGGAACAGTAGGAAAAGTAGTATTAATGTAATTAATCAATTCCTTCTCAGGTGGATTTTTTGGAATCCAAGCGATAAAGAAACTAGAATCTTTGGGAAGTTCCTTTCCTTGAGATATTAGTTTAAACCCACTTAAAGGTTCATTCCAATAAGTTGATGGAATATATAATAGTTGCAGGTTGTCATTGAAATTCATTTATCAATAATTCTCTATAAGTATTGTTTATGTTTAATATAAAATTTGATTGAAATTTATAGTTTAATTTTTAAAATTTTAAGATTATAAGTTCATCAAAAGTACAATACGTATTAGATTTCTGATTAATTTTCTAATATTCAATAAGTGCTAAAATAATCCATATCCACTTGGCCTTCCCCCTTTTTTATCCAAGAGATTAGATCACTCTCATTAATTATACTATAGAGGATTATTCCCTCTTTAAAGATATGATGTAAAAACGAATTTCCTTCTGTTAATCCATTCTTAAGTTCTACTAAAGAAATAGTAATTGGTTGGACCAATCCTTCGCTAAATCTATAAGACCTATGAAACCTTTCTTTTCGATTTTTGAACTCCTCATTGAAAACACAGATAACATCAATATCGCTATGTGGGGTATAGTTTTCGCGGACTAAAGATCCGAATAGTATTACAAGCTGTACTCCTGATTTCTTTACTTTATTGAGGAAATTTTCTAATTTATTCAGTGGAGGTTATCGAGATAATTTTTTCCTCAACGAATCGAAGGATAAATTCAGCATTTTTCAAATTTACCTCGGCATCTTTTTCAATATAATATTCAGCAGGATACTCCGTAGCAAAACCATTTGGATAATGCGGTTGGACATATTGTCGATCTAACTCTTGACATTTTTCTAAAATGTTACTTTTTACATCCTTTTTAATATCAATTGCTTTACCTAGCCTATGCAGCAAACGAATAAAGCCATGCCCCCATGCATCAACCTTTAAAGCTAAAAGAAGCGCCTTCATAGCTTTTTCTGCAAACCGTTGAGCTTGAAAACACGTCTATTCGTAATTATAATTGTCTTTACTTGATTTGGCATCAGCTAGATCTAATTTTGTCTGTTCTAACCAATCTATATAACGATTCAATCTTAAATCATGATATTTACAATATTACTCTATTTCAATAATATTGATGATTTGGTTATTTAAAATCTTTTATTTATTTTGTTTAAAATTGAAGGAACTAAGGATAATTATATTAGGTAAAAAGTAATGAATAATAAATTTAAAATAAATTAAAGCCTAATTATTTTATCAACAGTTTTTTAAAGTTGAAAAAAATGACACACATCTATACATCAGAAAACGCGATAGACGTCTTAAATTTAACAAAATATTATGGGGACTTGTTAGCAGTTGATCACATCAACTTTAATATAAGGAAAGCTGAAATTTTTGGCTTTCTTGGTCCAAATGGAGCAGGCAAGACAACAACTATTCACATGCTTACTGGTATAATTAAACCTACATCAGGTTCAGCCACGATTTCGGGTTTTGATGTTACACATAATCCCTTCAAGGTGAAGGGACTAGTTGGAGTAGTACCTGAAGATTCGTTTCTTTATGAAGAAATGACGGCGTGGGATAATATTCTTTTCACAGCGAAACTTCACAGTATACCAAAAGAAAAAAGATTAAGACTAGCGAGAGAACTCTTAGAATATTTCGACTTGTATGAAAGGCGCAAAGACCGTATTAGTACTTTTTCGAGAGGAATGAAGAGGCGTATAATGATAGCTTCAGCTTTAATTCATGAACCTAAGATACTCTTTTTGGATGAGCCAACTGCAGGTTTGGATGTTCAAAGTTCAAGGCAGATTAGAGATATAATAAGAGATCTTAATAAAAATGGCACAACCGTTTTTCTCACAACCCATTATATTGAAGAGGCAGATCAATTATGTAATCGTATTGCCATCATTAAGGACGGTAAAATAATCACGATTGATACTCCTAAAAACCTTAAGACGATTACTCAAGCGAAAAATTTAATTGAAATCTCATTTGATCGTACTAAGAACATACACAACGATCTTAAGATGCTAGATCATGTGAGGGAAGTAGTTATACTTGAAAATAAGTTTAGGCTATATCTAGAAAAACCCTTCTTACCTCTAAATTTTATCTTCGATTTTGCTAAAAAAAACCAATTGAAAATTCTATCAATTAACACATTAAAACCAACATTAGAAGATGCTTTTGTCAAACTCACGGGTTTACATACTAAAGATATGGCCATCGAAAAGGAGCACATAAAAAGAGATTGAGGTTAGAATAATGGTTAAGAGATTCTTTAAAGATATTATTAAAGCCATCTACATTGCAGAGAAAGATCTTAAAATATACTTTTTTAAAGCCCCGAATTTAATATTCGGAATTTTTCTCCCTGTTGTCCTTTATTTAGCTTATTCTCTAGGTAGGTCTGTAGAACTAACTTTTATTATACCTAGCTTAGTTGCGATGGCAGCATTTTTTGGAGCAGGGGCTATTCAATCGGTTTCACTTCCTTTAGAGAGAAGAACAGGCACATTTAAAATGCTCCTCGCAGCTCCTATAAAAATATCTACATTAATATTTGGTAAGATATTGGCAGGTTTCTTTTATGGGATTATTCTATCTCTAATCTACTTCGCTATCATGCTACCTTTTTCTCCATTACTAAATTTTTATATGTTTTTTCTTGGAATTCTAATTTCTTCACTATTATTTTCTGCATTCGGACTATTGTTATCTGTACCTTTTCGAGATATTCCTCAAGCTATGCCACCTGCAACTGTTGTACGCATCGCGATGGTATTTATATGTGGTGTGTTTACACCATTAGAGTCTATGCCAATAACTCTACAAACCGTTGCATATCTCCTACCGCTTACATATTCAGTAGACGCGCTCCACATAGCAATGAATGGCCCTTTAAATATCCAAATGTTTATTATTGATTTGGGAGTTCAAATTTTATATTTCATCGTCTTTCTAATCATTATTATTAAAGTGCTCAAGAAAATTATTGAATAAGAAAAGTTAAAGTTGACAATTTTCAAAACTAATTGAACCTGGATTGTTTTTTTAGAATAGATGATTATTCAACAATTCTAGAGATTCGGGATAAAGGATGTCCTTTAGCTTTTATTTCTAATTCGTTAAACCATCCAAAAGGAAGGCGGAGTACTGAATAATCCTTTAAATTTAACATTGATTCCATTTTTTTAAACGCTTCAAAAGCATATTCTAAAGAACTTAGTTGACCAAAGAGATGAGCAAATGGTATTATTACGATATTTGAGACTTTTAGTTGTTTAGCAATTTTTTCTATTTCATTAATCCCTCGCTTTATTATATCATTTTTTATCTCATCTGATTTTTCTATGCTAATGAAGAAAACTAATGCATTTTCTATTTGATTTTCTTTATTTACATCTGTAATCTCTTCAATTACTTTAGAACGACCTTTCTCTGTTATCTTATATCTAAAACTATCCACATGGAACGATAGAAATCTCATTTTTATTAGCTGCTTTATAACATATATTAAAAGTTGATTGTTTGATCACTTTCAGAAACCCATTCTCCAAGCTGGGACATTGAGCCAATAGAACAACCTTCAATTAAGTTATCCTCAATGCCTCTAGTTCTTGCGCATAACCCACATACCCTAATTTCAGCTCGATTAATAATGAATTTTTTGAGCATTTCTTCAATATTCGTCGCACCTTTTGGGGGAGTTTGATTTTTTACAGCGACATAAACACCTTCTCCTAACAAAAACATATTTATTTTAACACGTTCATGTAATAGTGCTGTAGCTAATCGTATCGCATTGAATGCGTGTTCATCACCATAAGGACTTCGGTTAATAATTATAGTGATTACTTTTTTTACTTTTTCAGCCATATGATGGAACCTTCCTCTTTACATACATTTGATAAACTAGTATTTTTATAATTATTCTTATTAAGAATCACTTTTTTATATTTCTTAGCATTTGTATTAAATAGTATTACATTAATATATAATATCTGGATCAATGTTCCAAAAAAGAGGAGTAAATATATTTGAAAAAGAACTATACCATTGATGAGATTGATAGGAGGATTATTGAAATATTAGTAAAAAATTCAAGAATTTCTTACAGAAACCTCTCAAAAGAATTAAAGATTGGTATAGCAACAGTCAGCAGGCGAATAAAGAAATTAGAAGAAGAGGGAATTATTAAGCAATATACAACTGTTTTAGATTACGCTAAATTAGGTAAAAACTGTGTTATGTGTTGCTTTATCCAAACAAAATGTGTTTCTAACATCGAAAATTTAGCTCATCAGATATCTAAGTTTGAAGAAGTTCAAAATATCTGTTACATTGCTGGAGATTTTGAGCTTTCGATTATTGCTAACTGCAGAGATCAAGAAGAAGCAATGAATTTTGTTTCTACACTTTCTAAAATGCCTGAAATTAATAGAATAATCCCACATACGGTTTTTAAACAATTTAAATAAAATAAAAAAGCCAATAGATACATATGGGAGAGAATAAGGAATTTTTAAGACATAAAAACTTCACGATTTCTTATTATGATGAGAAATGGAAAGTATATGATTATACCCAGTTAATTCATAGATTAGAGGTTGCCAAACCTTTGATTGATAGGTTTTTAAAATTAGTTAATATAAAAGAATCTTTTAGAATTTTGGACATTGGAACAGGCCCTGGAACAATTCCTATTGCATTAATTAAAAAATTTAAAGATCCATTTCCATTCTATATATATGGTATAGATCCGTCATCTTATTCCATTTCAATAGCAAAAAAAATAACGATGTATCTTAAATTGGAAAAAAAATTAACTTTTAAATTAGGCAGTTTTGAAAAGATTCCATTTCCTCGAGATTTTTTTGATTTAATTACTACAAATGCTGCTTATAACTTAAGTATAAATAAAGAAAAAGGAATAGACGAAATAAAAAGAGTAATTAAAAAGAATGGGCAAGTGATTCTTGCCGATTGTTTTAAAAAAGGTATAAAGGATCAAGATATAGACGAGAATGATGTTCTCTGGGCTAAATGCATTTCAGGTGCAGTTACAGCAGAATGGTTAAAGATTATCGCTGCTTAAAGAGGATTGACTTTAACTGATCAAGAGAATGTTACAGAAACTATTAAACAATTGATTATAAGTGGTAAGTGGAACTGGAGAGAATTTATTGAATATGATCTAAATTATTATATCTTTAAATTCAAGGCATAGGATCCCAAGATTTCTCAATTATTAGTCCTATATTGACTGCTGAAACTACTTTAAAATGGATCTATAAGGAATTTAACAGAATCCTTTTTTTAAAACCAGATTTTAATCTAATGAAAATAAAGTTTAAATTTTGGATTTTATTTTAACAATTTTCTTTAGCTCAATCCAAAATGTTGTAAGTGTAGATACTCCTATAATGATTAACCAATCAGAACCAGTCAAGGGGTATGTGCTAAATATTAATTGGAGTGGTGGTATATAAATTATAAGGATTAAAGCGAATACAACCAATACAGCCCATAAGTGCATCATTTTATTGCTCATAAATCCAATTTTATACAGAGGATCATTTTCCGTTCTCATATTATAAGCAAGAAAAATGTGACAAATCATCCAAGTTGCAAAAGCCATGGTAAGTGCGTTTTCTAGTGCGAGCATATAAGCAATCAGATAAACTAACAATACACCACTCATCAGACTGATTCCTCCTATTATAATTGATTTAATTAATTTAACATCCATAAATTTCTTATTTGGATTTCTAGGAGGGTTAGCCATGACATCACTTTCACTAGGTTCGATAACGAAAATACTTAAGGCCGCTAAATCGATGAAAAGTTCTAAGAGAATGATTTGAAACGTGTCTATGAGCTCATGGATTTTAGCAGTTGTAGATCCATCCCAACCACCCAAGTTATTTCGATGGCGAAGAATGAATCCTAAGACTTCTTTTTGATCTATTCCAGCATAACCAGTCAAACCAATAAGCTCCAATCCAATAGCGGTAGCAACAATATTAGTATAATTAGGTATGACGTAATTCTTTTCTATATCGAAATAACTTCTATCTGAGTGAAAAAGATCGTCTAAGTATAGATGAAATGCAGGCATGTTTATAGTATCAAGCATATTGAAGGCTTCTAAGCTTTTTAAACAAAAGTACGAAGCAAATAAATTTGGATCATTAATCCTTAAGAAGTTAGAACCAGAATCTCGATCATTTTTGAATCCGCCAGAAGAAGTTTGTAATTTAAGAATAAACTCAATCAATTCACCTCTTTCTCCTAATCGCATTTTCCAATTTTTCATAAGAATATTTAAAGTTTTAATAGCATAATAACTGTTATCCATTGTTGCTATTTTCAATTTTTGGTCTAAATCAAGGGAAAATGGCTGACCAATGAATCCGGATGTCTCAGGGTTATAACAACTCCAAATAAAGTTGATGAAATGATTTACATTTATTAAGTCGAGTCTCCCCAGAATATCAAGAGATAATATCGCATAGCAATTTACTTCAAGTAATGTGGTTAAAGGACAGTAAAAAAGTTCAAAGTCATTGTCTAAATATCTAAGCGCTGTTTCATCAATAAAATGTCCCTGATTTTCTTGAAAATTTCCTATTATATTTTTTAAAACTTAATTCAAATTGAGAGAACTTAATTTTTCAAGCGATTCAAGAATGAAAAGTGCGTGATAAGTTGCTTGAAGGGATAGTTTATATCTCTGTTTAAAATGACCAATAGAATTATAATCAGATAACTTATCATCAATTGGGATACAAGATTTTGCCAATTATCTGAGGAGGAAGATGTTCCTCCATTACAAAGATCACATTTATTGTTATTATTAAAGATCTGATTATTATCTATAACAATAATCTGGCTTAATGATAAAAATAAAGTTACTATTAATATTGCTGTTATTATTTTTTTTAACTTTTTATTTTATCCTCACCTTAGAATAGTGATTTTAGATTTAACTACCCCAATTATTGTATCTATTTAAAGAAATAATTTACATCTATGTCAATAAAAATGATACTAAAAAAGATTGAAGGTTAATCATTATCAGAATTTTCCTTTAAATACTTGGAATAGATCTAATTCACAAATTTTACATTTATTGTTTTAAAGAGCTGTGTATTATATTGATTGAAAATAGCGAAGATTTAACTATTTCAAGTTGCCCCGAATGTGGAACTATCTTACCTAATAGACTTACTAATGATGTTGCTAAATATAAACTTCGAATTTATTGTGAATATTATGGAGCTTTGATTTCTTATAATAAAAATTCTATAGATTCTGAAAGTCTGGAACAGAGAGAAAGTAAGTTCTCTTTAAATACAGTTGACATGAATAATATATTTAAAAAATATATTTATCGTAAAATTTATGTCCTTTTAAGAAGTAATCTTGTCATTTCAAAAAAAATTGAAAATAATTTACCTCTAAAAAAATCCAATATCCGCCTAATTGTTAATAAACTCAAAAAAGATCTGCTTACATTGAAGATTCCGCAAGTTGAGTTTAAAAAATTCTCCCTCACTTCGCAGGAACGTTTTAATGAATACCTAAATTACATAAAAATTTCTCTTAAAAGTATCAAAACAATCCAGAAAAAAGATTTCGAACTGATGTCAGAGGCGATAGAATTTGTATTTAATCTCCTATAGGAGAAATTCGATTTTCAAACACTTCCAAAGCAAGAACGAGATGTGATTGTCGATCTAAAACAATATTTTGGATTTAAAATTCATTTAATTCCAGATAAATCATTTGAATATTACTTATCCCAAAAGCTGTATACTTTCATTTATAATTATTTAACAAGACCTATTCAATTTGATCAAAAAGTTGAAAAAAACTCAAATATCTCAAACATACAAATAGATGATGTTTCCGACCGAATTATAAATTTCATAAAGTTTTCTCAAATTTCGGATTTTATCCCTCAATATATCTCTGCCGTAAATAAACATTCGATGTCTAAAAAATTAAACAGTCTGCAAAAAGAGCTAAAAGTTAACTGGATATACTCTGAGTCCTTTCAAAATCACATTTTTAAGCTCATTGGAATTGTTCATAAGCTTATTAATGAAAGAGATTTTTGGGATAATCTTATTGATCAAGAGCTTCAAATTTCTAAATGCTTACTGCATAGTGCTATATTTGAAACAGACCCTGATTTTTCATTGCAATTCAACTTGAATTTCACTATTATACTAAGCCGTATTATTTTTAGTATGCTACAATCCACTCTAATTCAGGTTAAACCAAATTTGAAACCTATGGAGATTAATTTGTCAAGGGAAGATGAAATTGTCCAGAAATTGCTAAATGAACTTAAAGAAATGAAAAAAATTCATCATCAGTTTTTAAAGAAGTTTTATAACCTCTCCTTAGAGGAATTTATAGCAAATTATGAAACATTACTATTCAAACTTAAAAATAATTTGATCTTTATGAACAGTTTCAATGAATATCTTAAGCAGCTTACTAAAATTGTATGTAAAATTATTCAAACTACCTCTAAAAAGTCAAAACTCCTAAAAACTGAACAAGCTATTATTTCTGACCTCGCAAATTACACCATTAATCACCAAAATCAAACATATTTCTACACAGATCATAAAGATTACCTGAAGGATGTAAGAAGTGTAATCCCTAAAGATGATACATGGCTTTTAAGGAGAACCCGAATCATTAAGGAAATTCATAATTATTTTCTGTTTAAAAAATCAAATTTTCCAGTTAATCCTAAATTAGAGGAAATTAACCTCAATCTGATAAACCGTGTTCAATCAAGAATCAACTTATATCTCTCTAAAAAATTTGAATTTATTAGCGAAATTAATAAAAACCAGCAAAATAGAATCAATAAATACATTATTTCAATCTTCCTATTAACGCGAACTCCCTCTTTTGTAAGACATAAGATATCCGAATTGAGTGGGTTGAATATTGGGACAATAAATAATATCATTAAATTGCTGAATCTAGAAATTCCAAAAAATGTAAGGGAACGCTCTCAAATCTTTTACACTCTAGAAGATAATGCCAATTTTTTAAAACTGATCCTAAAAAATGGACTTAAAGATAAATTACTTCTAGCACCTAAGCAAGCACCAAAAAAGGAAGATTTGATCTCCAACGGATATGAACAGTTCTATTATAGTATAGAACGAAATAAAGAATTTTCCTATTCTGATGTAATAAAACAAGCAGGACTATTTCTTTATGCAGAAAGGAGATTTTCAACTTACTTTATCGAAAAATTTTGTTTCTCTCTTGTTAACTATATTGAATACTTAAGTAAATATGAAAAAAAAGAAACAGTTTTTAAAAAAATTGGTGAAAATGAGTCATTCGAACTAATATTTTCACAATCTGCGATTCCCAAGAATAGAAAAAACATAACAAAAGCTAAAATATGCCAAATTGTCGTTTCATTAGCCTTACTTAAATGTGAAAATTATGAGTGTTTATCACGGGAACTCCAGTCATTCACTCATAAAAGTGAGAGGACAATAAGAAGATATATAATTGAATATATACCTTTAATAAATACGATTAAAAGCCTAGATGTTAATCAGTGGATGCCACACCCTTATACTGATTACAACTTTAATAATGTATTAAATATTATAAAATCTCGAGGATTTGATGTGTTATATCCCACAACCAAACAAGAATATGAAATTTTGAAGTCAGCTACTGGTGTTAATAAGATGTATGTAAAGATTCATTGTGGGGATCCAGATCATCCTGATTACGAAATACGTTTTGATAGTATCCTTAATGGAAGTAGATGTAAATATTGCACTGGTTATACCCTTACTTACAGTGATATAAAGGATTTAATAGAATTCGTAGGATTAAGAAAAAGTGGTGATATAGGAATCCTAATAACCCCTAAAGATGCGATTGAGTTTGAAAGTCTAATCTCGCACCACACAGTTAATCCTGCAGTTATTCCAATTAGTGTGAAATGTGGAAATCCTAATCATCCCCCTTGGGTAACACAATATCATTATATTCAGCAAGGAAATTGGTGTCCATTATGTGGAGAACGATATGTGGCTACAGGAAATTGTATACATCAAGTTTTAGAATATTTAACCCTTAAATATTTATTTAATCAAAATTGTAGTGCGGATAATGAATATAACTTCATTCCGAATCGTAGTCTTGCCGTTGATATAGGGATATTAAGAAATAGTAAATTTCAAAATTCCATCGAGAAAAAACAAAGAATTGTTTTATCTATAAATTCAGATATTAACTTAATCTGTATTGATTTTACCCTCTCAACTAACTTTAAAGCTTTAAAGACAAAATTTTATAGATCCTATCAATCACCAGAAAGACTTTTAATAATCGTTATTTTAGTTAAAACTAATAATGAGAAAACCTTCATTAAAAGATTTGAAGATGAATTATCTCTTTTAAATGATGTACAAAATAAGGTTAACATTAAATTTCTAACTCTTAATATGTTCTTGGAATTTATTGGGTTAGTACCAACAATCTATAAGATAAATCCTTTAACACAAACTGAAAAAAACCTTATTTTAGGCTTTAATAAATATTTTAAATTAATAGGTGAAGCAATTAAATCTGATACTCAACTTGGAAAACTTAAAACTAGATCTGATTATTATAGGAAACGAATAAACTTTTTGAAAGATAAAAATAAAAAATATTTAATTTAATTATTAAATTTTTTTTTACAATTATTTAACTAGATTCTTCTCAAACATTTCTTTATTGATTTCTACCCCTAATCCAGGTTTTTCTATAGCTTTAACCTTTCCCTTTTCACACTTTATTGGTTCCTCTAACATCTGAAATTCCTCTGGATAGAAAGGAAATTCGCACCATTCGCACCTGCTTGCCATTATAAAATGTAGGTTTGTAGCTAATATTTAGCCCGGTTTATGCGGCTATACATAAATCCGTGTGGCCAAAACCAAATATATGTGGTATGCAGGCGACTCCTTTAACCTCAGCCATCGCATCAATCTTTTTCAGCTGTAAAAACCCACCACTTCTAGTAACATCTGGTTGGATGATATCAAAACAATCTCGAGAAAGAATATCTTCGAATCGAAAGATACCCATATCATTTTCACCTCCTGCTATTTGAACTGGAGATTTTGCTTTTATTTTTGCCAATCCATTTAAATTATCGGTCGGGATAGGTTCTTCTAACCAAGTAATATTATACTTCTCGCATACTTTTGCAATTTTAAGAGCTTCATTTACAGATTGATAAGCCGAATTTGCATCTACCATAATTTCAATATTAGGAAATGCATTTCTAACTTCTCTTATTACTTCCTCGTCCTCATCAATTCCTTCCCCAATTCGCAGCTTAACGGCTTTAAATCCTTGATTAACCGCATTCTCAACTGTTTTAACGGCTGGTTTAGCCTTGTAACCACGAAGAACAGAGGCATAACATCTTACTTCTTTCTTTCTTCCCCCGAGCAACTTGTATATCGGTTGTTTAGTTGCTTTTCCTATTATATCCCAGCATGCAATCTCTATAGCAGAAGTAGCTTGGGGTATTCCAAACATAATTCTATTAGAGTTCTGATATACTTCATGATAAATTTCTTCGACCATAAAAGGATCCTTGTTTAAAATTATTTTTCTAAGGGTTTCATCAATCAAATGTTTTTGAGCTAAATTACTAAGGTTCCAATGCGATAAAGCCCATCCATCTATTCCCTCATCTGTTTTAAGATTCGTATAAAGGCCGCTAGCCTGAAATCTAGGCATACTTCCAATTTTAATTTTAAAATCCATTTGTAAAACATAAGTATTTACTTCTGTTATTTGCATAATTCCTCACATGACAAATATTATTAATATTTAAATATATAATTTAATTAAACTTTTAGACTAAGAATTATTTAATTCTTTAGTATTCTAGATAAACTTCTCACTGAGTCCAAGTGTCTGAAATCTTTAAACCCGCAAAACCCAAAAAGAATCCTTTAGAGGAATTAGAAGTAGTTTATGTCTTATATTTTGATGAAACCTACGGGCACATTCCCTTATTAATATACCCTGATGATAGATATAAGGATGATAAGCAATTTATGCGTCCAATTTTAATGCATCCAATTTGGTTTCTCAGTGGGGGAGAATCTGACGTTTTAGATCACATAGATTTAGAATATAAGGGTTATACTTTTTTTGGAAAAAAAATTTTAGTAAAATCTCAAAGAACCAAAAGAAGAGCCGGCTTAGACGAAGAAACACCTGAAACTATCGTTATTATCGTCTCTTTATCAAATAAGTTAGAAATTCTGGGAGATAACATTATTAGGTTATTAATAGAAGCCATAAAGGAGAGATTTGAAGAAAATTTATTCGAAATAATTGAATCAGAAATCCTTAAAGATGAGATTATTAAAACTCCAAAAATTAAAAAAATAATCGAAAGAGGGGAAAACTTAAAAAAAGAATTAAGGCATTTGATCGAAGAGGTAACCACTTCATTTTTCTCAAATGCTGTAAAACAAGTTGATACTAATTCGATTAAGATGCAGAAAGCTATATCCTATTTAGCTTTAAAAGGGATAGATGTATCCCATATTGAAAGTAAGGATTATAAAGGGTCATTTTCAAGCATTCAACTATTTGATCCTAGTATAAAATCAGAAACTACCTTATTAGAACCACAACTCTTTATAATAGATGATATTAGAATTATGCGTGATAGCCAAGAATTTGAAATCTTGATTCAAAATAAATCAGAAAAAGAACTGAAAAATTTATTAGTGAAAATAACTAATATTAAAGAGTATTTTGAAAAAGAAGTTATGAACACTCGGGTAGAAATTTGGTTTCCAGAAGAGGAATTGGTATTTATTTCGCCAATTATCCCTCATATAAAAGAATATTTATTCTTCATTATTGAAGAAGAGAGTAATAATAAATTATTCTCAAAACGTATTGATTTGAATTTAATAAAAGAAATGAATTAAAAAAGGTGTGAATAATTTTGCCAGAAGGAATATTAGAAAAAGAGGAAATAATAATCCGGAATTATCGGACCACAGATTATAAAGCAACCTTAGAAATCTTAACCCAACTTCAAAACCAATATGATATTGGATTAAATGAAGGTAAATGGCGAGAAACTTCCGGTTTAAGGCAATTCAAACCCAATCTAAAGAGAATTACGTTAATTGCAGAGTTAAAATCATCAGGGGAAGTAGTATCGATGGGAATGCTTGAAGCAGTAAAAAATACCCTAGGTCAATATATCGGTTATTTAAATCACTGGGCTACTAAAAAAGATTTTATTGGAAAGGGTGTGGGTAAGATTCTCGCAGATAAAGCTATTCAAATTCTAAAATCTTGGGGGTGTGAATCAATCCGTATCAATATGGCTTATAAAGGAGATCGTAAATTAATCGATATCTTCGGTAAGGCTGGATTTGAACCCATTATAATCGTTTTAGAAAAGAAAATTGAACAAACAGAGTAATTCGATTACTTAAATAGAATTATTAATGTATTTATTTTCTGTCTTCTCATTTTTAACCAAAACACGCTATAGTTATATAAAAGGCAAAAAATAAAGTATATTTATTTTATAAAATACATCATCACAAGTTTAATTATATTAAAATTAAAATTAAAAAATTAAATAAAAGAGGTTAAAATATTAAATGCCGATTGGTATTAAGAGTTATGGAGCGTATTTACCAAGATGGCTGCTTGGCCGAGAACTTATTGCTAAGGCATGGGATTTCCCTTCCGTTCCTGGAACGAAAGCAGTTGCCAGTGGTGATGAGGATAGCTTAACAATGGCTGTGGAAGCGGGTTTAGATTGTTTGGTTGGTATAGATCCTAAAACTGTTGATGGGATTTTCTTTGCTACCACAACACAAGTGTATACTGAAAAGGATTCTGCATCACTGATCGCGACTGTTCTTGATTTAAGAGAAGATATCTTGACCGCAGATTTTACGGATTCAATTAAATCCGCTACAACAGCATTAACGAGAGCCATTGACACTATAAAAGCAAATAAAGATGTTAAAAGCATTCTAGTTGTAGCATCTGATACTCGAGCCCCTGAACCATCCACAATGTGGGAGTATGGATATGCAGACGGTGCCGCAGCCTTATTGATTGCTGAGGATGATAATTTACCTATAATAATAGATGATTATTATTCAATTTCCGCAAATGTAACCGGGCCCTGGAAACGAGCTGAAAAAGATAAGTTCATTAGGACATTTGAAGTAAAAATGGACAATATGTTTTACATTCAAAATATCACGAAAGTAATGAACGAAATAATGAAAAGAAACAACCTTAAGGCTGAGGATATAGGTGCTGCCGCCTATTATTATAATAATCCACGTGTTCAAGCTCGTATTGCTAAAATGATGAAGTTCCCTCAAGGAGTTGCTCAAAATGGACTATTTTTCCAACTAGGAGATTTTGGAACTCCAATGTCCTTCATGTTATTAATCTCTGCGGTAAAACGACCAAAAGAAGATGCTAAAATAATTATGGCGGGATTTGGGGATGGTGCTGACGCAATTCTTATGCACGTTGGAGACAAAAAAGCATTAAGAGAATTATCTAAAGACCATTTAGGAGTTGCTGGACATCAAAAATCTATGTTTCCTTTAAAAAATTATAATAAATTCATTGAATTCAAAGAGCTGCTCGAAAAAGATCGATATACACGTAAAAGCTCTGCAGTCACTATCTGGAGAGATACTATGTCTGTCTATAAATGGTATGGAGTAAAATGCAAGAATTGTGGTACAATACAATATCCTGATTTAGCTCGAACTTGTTATGTATGCCGAGCAGATGATCAAATGGAATCAGTAAAACTTCCATTAAAGGGAACAATATTTACATTCACTCTTGATCATTTGGTAGGTGGAACCTATATGGATACTCCAGTACCTCGATGTGTAATCGATGTTGATGGAGGTGGACGGGTTTTGGTTAACATGACTGAAATAGAACAACCAGAAGAAAATGTAAGAATAGGCATGAGAGTCGAGTTTACCTTCCGAAAAGAACATGAAGGTGGTGACTTTATAAATTATTATTGGAAATGTAGACCCGAAAGGGGGAGAATATAAAGGAGGTAATTAAAAATGGTAGCACATGGTATTAAAGATAAAGTAGCGATAATAGGTGCCGATGCCACGAAATATGGCGAATTATGGGATAAAAATCAATACGACCTGCTCTTCGAGGCCGTCCAAGGCGCCACGAAGGATGCTGGAATCTCCAAAGATGAAATCGATGCAAGCTGGATAGGAATATTCTACTTCTTTACTGGACTTTCTGGAGCAATGGTCGAAGATATTTTGAAATTAGATGGAAAACCAGCAACTAGAGTAGAGAATTACTGCGCAAGCGGCATGGACGCGTTTCGTAATTGAACTCACACAACGTGGTTTAGCGAATTGCGTGTTTCGCTGTCGCTTCTGGCGCATATGATGTTGTCCTTGCCTGTGGAGTGGAGAAACATATCTAACCTCGCGTTAGTATGCTTTATACTCATGGACGAGGGCGGTAGTGGACTTCCTGGGTTCACACTCTTTGGGCATCCTCTCTACCCTACACCATCAGCGCCTGCAATGTTTTCAATGGCCGCAACGCGATGCTTTCACGAGTTTGGTTGGACCAAAGAGGATTTAGCAAGAGTCGCCGTTAAGAATCACGATAACGGTTCTCACCATCCTAAAGCACACTTTAGGAGCAAAATTACAATCGAAGAAGCCATGAGGGCTCCTATGATTGCGGATCCTCTCGGACGCTTCGATTGCTGCGCAATGAGTGATGGCTCAGCAGCTCTAATTCTCACGAGGCCGGAATTGGCTGAAAGTTATGCCCATGCGGATGATTATATTGTAGTAAAATCCAACCAAATTTCAGCGCGTACCAATTTTCCCTGGTATGTTCCCCCAAACGGTCCGGGAGCAGACTTTACTGCCTTTCCATCTACACTTAAAGCTGCTGAAATGGCTTATAAAGAGGCAGGAATCACTAATCCAAGAAAAGAAATTAATGCAGCGGAAGTACACGACTGTTTCACGATCACTGAGCTCATAAACTGTCAGGACTTACAGTTCTGCGACCGGGGTAAGGCTGCAGAAGAGTTAAAAAATGGTACATTTAATTGGGATGGTGAAACCGCAGTGAATCCGAGCGGAGGCTTAAAATCTTTTGGACATCCTATAGGCTCAACTGGGTGCAGAATGCTTCAGGAGATTACAAAGCAGTTGCAGGGAAGAGCCGAAGGGAGACAGGTTCCCGATGCGAAAATTGGATTGTGCCATAATCTCGGTGGTGCATTTAGTGTAGCATCCGTAACTATTTTAGGCCAAAGAGATTAAATCTTTTTTCTTTTTTTTTAAATTTATTTTCTTATTTTAAGTTTGGTTTTAATAATTTAATTTTTAATAATCTTTATCTTGATGTGATTTTCTCCCATTTGATAGACTGCAACATCAGCATCTTCTCACAGTATCTATCTATACAGATTTAGAGGATATTTATCTTAAAATTGGTGATTTGTACTAGTTATATCGGAAATTAATATTAATGGCTAATTCTTGAAAACTAAAAAAGCTACAACAGACGAACTCAAAGAGAGTTTAAAACTTTGCTTGTTAAAATCTTACCAATATCTTTTTCACTAAAAAATATACAAAGATGTTAAAAACATATTATCCCTATTAATAATAATTTATCAATAAACCATGATATATATTGGAGATATCGTCAAGATTAACCATTCAAAGCAACTTTTATGGGCCATACAGAAGAAAGAATAGAACTTCTGATAAAGAATTACAAAAATTAAAATATATCCTTATAATAAATAGTAAGATGTCCATAATAGTATTAAAAATCCTAAAAGTAATATGATATTAATCAGGATTCGGTAAAAGATTGACTTTGCAGAGATAAAAATAAAAAGATAGTCACGATATCTCTTATGTGAAACACAATGGATATTATTAAAAATAATATTAAAGAAAGTGAAATAATAAAATGGAAAAATTCTCGAGTTATAAATTATCGAAAAGCAATACTTAAATCTTTTATTATCGCAGTCTCTCTTATCAGTTTAATCATGACTATTGTAGGGTTATTTTTTTGGTTTGTTCCTAGCTGGGGTGGAACTTTTTACTTTCTTTGGACAGATGTTGTAGTTCATCCCCTTATTATTTACCTTCTAATTTTATCAATATTCATCTTGATGGCTATATTTGCTATTGTTTATGGTATAAAACTATTTAAACGAGGCCTTCGAAGATTAGGCTTAAAATTGGCTGATTTAAGCTCTTATCAACAATTTCATATTCTCACGAATGAACGTTGGATACAAAAAGATTATAGATCTCTCATATCTTTCGAAGAAAATAGTCTCCCAAGTGAAATTATTTCCCAAACAAAAGATATCGTGTACTTTGATATAAATCGTATTGAAAAAGTAACTGTAAGCAGAATTAGGTCAAACTATAACATCTCATTTTACTTTAAACCTATTTTTAAGTCAGATAAATCTCCTACTTTTTTAGTGAAACTCAAATTGAATGATTATCAAGAAATTAAAAGTTTTTTAGTGTAAACATTCCCATTAGAAATATTAAAAGAATGAATCTAGAAATGATTTTGGTGTTTCATCTGTTACCACACTTAATTGCTTAGAGTAAAAATCAAATTTTTTATCAGCATATCTTTTTTATTTATGATTAAATAAACTAATATATTTATAAAAATCAGGGCATCCTATAGGCTCAACTGGATGCAGAATGCTTCAGGAGATTACAAAGCAGTTGCAGGGAAGAGCCGAAGGGAGACAGGTTCCCGATGCGAAAATTGGATTGTGTCATAATCTCGGTGGCGCGTTTAGCATTGCGTCCGTGACCATCTTAGGTCAACGCGATTAATTTTTTTTCTTTTTCAATCAGTTAACCTCTAATAGTTATTAAAACAAGAACATTTAAAAGAAAAAATCCGAAATATTTTAATTGTACAAAATTTAAAACAATATACTCTTAACTCATTAAAAAAAGTATGATACAAAAAGCAAATAAGCACATAAAGAATAAGCGTTTAGATTTAGCGCTCACTTCTTACATCAAAGCACTACAAAGGAAGTCTTCAGTAAACATAGTTTATAGAGAAATAGATGAGCTATACAATAAAATTGAAAACGATAAGAAAGCATTAGAACTTTGTAATCATGTTCTAGCCCTAAATCCTCGATATAACAAAACAACAATACTCTATATGAAAAGCCTAATAGAATTCAATAAAAAAAACTTTCGAAATTCTCTTGACCACCTTAATACCGCAATTAAAGATGAACCTTCTAATATTAGATTTCTCTATAGAAAAATGAAATGTCTTACAAAATTAGCTGAATTTGAGGAAGCAATGAGTATAAGTGAAATAATTTTAGAGCTCATCCCTTTCAAAGAAGTCAAGTCAAAAATCGATGAATTTAATGTCGCATTATATCTTGATATGGTTGCTGAAATTCTCCATCTATACTCCCTCATAAAAGAGGACGAAAAGTTCAAAAAACTTACTAAAACTTATCCGTTAAGTAAGGTCGCTTTAGGGAATTATTACTTCTGCGAGAATAAATATGATTTAGCGATTAAATACTATAAGGATTATTTAACCAATGGTGGAAAAGAAGGGGATTGGAATGTATTAAATAACATTGGATTTGCTTATATCGAGAAAAAGCAATATGAAACTGCCATAGATACTCTTAAGAACGCGCTAGATGCCTTGGATAAAGAATATTATGAATTTAGGTTTATGGGTATTAAGTTTCATCATCCCGTAAAGAAAGATTATTCGCAAAGTTGGGGGTTTTTAGCATTAGCTTACTATAAAAAGAATAATCTTGAAAAAGCTTATGATTGTATTTCCCATGCTATTAATCTTTATCCAAAATTAGAATTTTCATGGTATATTTTAGCCCTTGTACATACAGAGAACAAAGATAACGAGAAAGCGCTAGATGCATGTGAAAAAGCTTTAGAAATAAATCCATATTATTGGAAAGTTTTGAAATTAAAAGAAAATCTAGTAAAAAAGGATATTTAATTGAAAAAATCATGAATTTAAATATTCCAATAAATCTCAATCTTATTTTTCATTACATCATTCAATCTCAAAACAATGACGTAATTCCATCTTAAAACCTTCACACAATTATGACTAAAAGCTGTCAGATTCTAACTCTTTTATTAAGGCTCGTTCTCTTGAATTCTAACCCCTAAAAAAATCTATATTTTTGTTTGTATTATATCTTCTTTTTAGATGGGGAGAAAATCCATGATTACAAAAGTTTCCGACGCAAAGATAGGATTGTGCCATAATCTCGGTGGTGCATTTATCGTTGGGTCCGTGACTATTTTAGGACAACGAGATTAAATTAGTATTTATTTTTTTCTTTTCACTCCTTTTTTTCTCATTATATAATATAATTATCCTAAAAATAATTAAGAGAATGCTAATTAGGATATACGAATATAATAAGTTAAATGAGGGCTGGGATAAAATGCATGATAGGATGCTTTTTTGAATCACGATTGGGATTAAGTGCAGCCTTTCATTTAGCTTTGTCAAAACAAAACGTACATTATATTGACTTAGACTCCGCTTATCATCTTGCTGAAGACCCCATCATTGGAGGTATGTTTTATGATGAAAATAAAAAAGGTTTAATTAAAATATCTAATCAATTAGGGCACGGAGCAGATGTTAAAGAAGATTTGTTAGAGAATAAACTACATGTTACGATTAAATAAATATTATTAAATTTTATATGAAACGGAAATAAATACAATTTATGATTTCTGCTGTTGGTTCTTCATGTGTAGTCCCATATTACGCCAAGATATACGTCCTGCTTCCCACATTTTTCCTTGTGTATTTTCTCCTTTCAATTCTCTTCCTATCCATTTTTGATTCTCAGGAACTTTTTTTCCCATACCTAAAAATGATGTGGCACCAACCATGGCATCATTTTCAATTTTAACTGAGGGCATTAACACTGATTGGATCCCAATAACGGTATTATTTTTTAGCGTAGCTCCATGGATTATTGCTCCAAATCCTACTAAGTTATTATCTCCGATTCGAGTTCTACACCCTTCGGCAGTATTAATTATACAACAATCTTGAAACACATTCTTATTCCCAATCGTGATTTTAGCAAAATCCCCTCGAATTATTACACCTTGATAAACCACATTTTCAGAACCCATTTTAACATCTCCAACGATCCATGCTGACTCTGAAATCCAACATGATCGATCGATCTCTGGAGATTTTAAAACTCCATTTATTTCTATTGAAACAATTGGCATTTTTTTTGATTCCACCTATATATGTTTTTTTAATTTAAAATTATTAATTATATTATGTTATTAAATTTCTTTATTACATTCATATCAAATAATCTCTCTTCTAATTTTTGATGGGTTAAAGATTTTCAACGACTGTTGCGATACCAACCCCAAAGCCGCCACACATTAACTGTACCCCATATTTTTTATTCTTATTTTTCAAGTAGTGTATCATCTCACTAAAATAGATAACTCCACTCGCTCCAATAGGATGACCTATAGCAATTGCTCCTCCTGTTGGATTAACCCTTGGATCGTCCAATTCATAGCCGAATTCTTTAGCAAAAGCTAAGCAAGGGCTCGCAAAAGCTTCATTGGGCTCTATTACATCCATATCATCTACAGTGAGATCTGCTCGGACCAAAGCCTTTTTCATAGCAGGGACAGGTGCTAATAGCATTATAACAGGGTCATCACCTGCAACTGCAGTAGAAAGTATTCTTGCCATTGGCTTTAAACCAAGTTCATCTGCTTTTTCTCGAGACATAAGTAATGTTGCTGCCGCACCATCAACTATCTGTGATGAATTGCCAGCTGTAACTTTTCCACCTTTTTCTATGGGTTTAAACACTGGCTTTAATTTACTAATCATATCCCATCCTTTCTCAGGATCATCCAAATACACGGAACGCACGGTTTGGTCCTTTTTAATCGTAACTATTTCTTCTTGTTGTTTACCTGTTTTTTCATTTTTAACTGGTTCCATTTTCTCGTCTGTAAGGCATCTCAAATAAGTAACGGGAATAACCCGCTTATTATATTCTTCTTCACTACGTATTGCCTTAGTTGCTTTCTGATGACTCCAAACGCTAAATTCATCTAGTTCTTCTCGTGTGAAACCATATTTATCATTTACAAATTCTGCTGAAACACCTTGAGGAACAATTAGTTTATACTTTTCTTTCCAAATAGGAGATAATATTTGGGGATACTTCGGAACCTTTTTAACAATTTCAGTATCTATTCCCATTGCATAATGCGTCATCGATTCGACTCCTGCTGCTACAATTATGTCACCATCACCCACTCTTATTGCGTTAGCAGCAGTATTAATAGCTTGAAGACCTGAATTACAATATCTATTAACTGTTGCTCCTGCTACCTCGTAGGGAAAATCTGCCAGCAATATTCCCAATCGTGCAATATTCCCTCCTTGTTCTCCCAACTGACTTAAACAGCCTACTTGGCAATCTTCAATTTCCTTAGGGTTAAATTCTGGACATTTCTGTTTTGTTCGGTCTAAAATCGCCTTCAAAACGGAGACTAAAAGATCTTGAGCTGAGCATTCTCGAAATGCTCCACCAAGCTTTCCCATTTGAGCACGACTCGATTTTCCAATAGGTGTGCGAATAGCATCAATAACTACGCATTCTTTTAATTTTTTTACCAATTTTTATAACCTCATTTATTATTAAGTTAATAATTAGATTTACACCAATGATGTTATGAAATAGAATCATTAAAAAAGTCAGTTATTTTGATTAACTTATCAGAATTCATATCCATAATTAATCTTACGATAGTTGCGGTAACAAGAAGATTTTCTTGTGATTTAGTATTTTTATAGCAGTTCATTGCTAAAGTAATAGAAGTATTTCCTATTTTGGTCACTCTGGTATGAATTAAGATATTATCTCCAAAAGTTGCGGATTTTATATATTCAATCTCAACTTTTCTTACGGGGAAAACTATTCCTTCTTTATGTAAAGCACCACAATCCTTGTTCAATTTTGAAGTGAAACTGATAAATCCCTCATCGAAGTAATTTAAATACGTATTACTATGTACTACGCTCATGAGATCTGTATCTGAAACTCGGACGGGTACTACATGAAAATCTTCAATCCCAAGTAATTTATCAATAATTTTTTGCTCTCTCTCACTTATCATAACGGGAAAAACCGTATATATCATTAGTTTTAAATTTTTAGACCTACTTTCTTAAATTTAATATTTGTTTGGTATCATCTGGTGTTGCTACTTGACGCCCTACCATTTTTATCAATTTTGAAGCCCATTCAACTTGTTCGAAACTTCCTTTTGCTAAACTTCTATCAGGCATTCTTATATTATCTTCTAAACCTACTCTTATATGACCTCCTTCTATTACTGCGCATGCGTTTGCTTTAAACTGATCTTTAGCTATCCCGCAAACACACCAAGTAGATTCAGGTGGACTGATTGCTCTATAATGAGCAAGATTTTGTATACTAAAGGGAGCTCCTCCTACAACTCCAAAAACATACTGAATATGCATTGGTTCTACAAATACTTTATAGGTTTTTTGAATGTAGAGGATATTATATAATCCATTCTCGCTAAATACTTCAATTTCCGGTCTAATACCAAGTCTTTTGGTGACTCGTCCCATTCGTATCATCATGTGAAAGGTATTTACATATTCCCCCTCATACATGACTTTTTTAGTTTTAGGATTTATATTTACCCAATTCATTGTTTGGGTGTCGATTGAGCAAATTTCAGGTAGTAATAACTTAATAGGAGATAATCTTTCCTTTTCAGTTGCACCAGTTCCACCTGTAATATTAATCAATATTTCAGGGCATTTTTCTTTAATAGCTTGAATAATCTCTTCATATCTTTTTGGATTTTGTGTTATTAACCCTTCATCAGTTCTAGCATGAATATGCACAATTGAAGCTCCCGCTTCATAACATTTTAAAGCTTCTTTAGCATATTCTTCTGGAGTGTATGGAACTGCAGGGTTTTGTTCTTTGAGCGTAGTAGCACCAACTAAAGCTGCGGTTATTATCGTTTTATTTGAATTGCTATTGGTTACCATTTTTATCACCACTTTAATTTGAATTATTTTAATAATTCCTCTAATTCTTCATAAATAATTTCAATAACATATCCTAATCGTGCAAGATCTTCCAGATTTCCCTTAACTTTTAATTTTCCTGTGATATATTCCTGCTTTAAATCAATCAATTTGAGAAATATTTTAAAGAGTTTTATCTTTGGCAGAGATAATTCTAAATTGGGATTAGGAGCATTTCCCAAAGTAAACGAAAATCGAGTTTTATTAGTTTCTATCCAAAAGGAATCTGAATCTTCAAGCTTAAATTGAACAATACAATCCCAATCTTCTATTTCTTCTTGCACATCGATATATGTATTACCAATCTTTATAATAATGTTTAGAAATTCCACAAGGTCTATTCTATCCAATTCCTTAGCATGAATTTGTTTCTTTATTACTTCCATTAAAATCAACCTCTCAACTTCTTAGAGTAAAATATAAAATCCTATTTTTTATGAAATAAATATCTACCTATAAGCATAGATATTTCACTTGTTTCGTTATTTATAAAAAATTCTATATCTGTTTTTGAAACTGGACCATCAAAAGTATAAAATCTCAAATCCCTTAACTTTTCATCATAAGGGATTAGCGGTCTACTTTTAGGAAGAACTTTTTGAGATACTTCATCCGGTTCAAAATATAACATTCCATCCTTTCGAACTACTTGAGCCTTTAACATGCCTTTATACGTTTCATATTCTCCAATAAAGGATGCTAAAGTCATTTCAATCCTTTTTGGAAATAGCACTTCTTCTGGATTTCTACCTAAAATAACTGCAGAAAGAATGAATGGAATTAAATAAACCACAGGTTCTCCTGTTCCTGAATTTGAAACTGCAGAGATCGTTATCTTCTTTTCAGGAATGCATAACATATTAGAACTAGAAACACTTGTATTTCCTGAATGAAAAACTAATTTTGAACCGCAAAAATTTTCGATTAAAAATAATCCATAACCATAACCCTCTTTTATGGGTTCATCTGTCATGGATTGAATACTAGGTGTATTAATATGGATTGTGGTCATTTTTTTGATAAGATCACTGGAAATTATCTCCTTATCTTTATATTTTCCATCATAGATGAGTAATTGTAAGAAATGCAATACTTCAAAAGTATTACTTATTAATCCTCCAGAACCATGAATTAATTCACTAAAGGGATGAGACTTTGGAGTGTCCTCCAAATATCCAGTCATAATATCTGAATCCTTTAAAAATTTTTCTCTACTGAACGTGCTTCGCTCCATTTCTAGCGGATCTAAAATCCTTTGTTGTATAAACTCTTCATACTTTATATTGGACACACCTTCAATAATTCGTTGTAAAATAGTATAACCATCATTAAAATAAATCCATTTTTTACCCGGTGGAAAGCAGACTTCATTAGTAGCGTAATTAATATGTCTCTCCCATTCCTCCCAGTTAGTAATTTGAACATCCGTAAACTCAGTTCCAAGTGCCATAGTAATTGCAATATAACTTCCTAATAGTGCGGGTAAACCAGAAGAATGTGAAAGTAAATGATGTATGCTTATCTTTTCACTATTATCCCCTAATTTAAATTGAATATACTTTGATACTGGATCGTCTAATTTTATTTTACCCTCTTCAACTAATAACATTATTGCTAATGCAGTAAATGTTTTAGTCGCAGATCCAATTCCTACTAATGTTTCATTAGTCATAGGAGTCTTCGTATCTTTATCACGATAGCCATAATTTTTACATAAAATAATATCAGTATCTTTAGCAACTGAAACGCTCACTCCAGGAACATTAAACATTTCCATGAGTTCCCTAATAATTCCATCAAATATATTCAAAAATTCATTTGGAAAGTAATTATTCATACTCTTCTCTTCCTAATTCTTTAATTTAAAAAAATGGATAACTTCCTTTTTTTCCCTTTTTGGGGGGAATATTTCCATTTCGATCTCATTATTAGTTACTTTAAAATATGCGGTACAAAGAGTACCACCAGTTATTTCTCCTATTTTAGGGAGATTAGTTTTTGTACCTTCTCTAAATATTCGCTCATCTGAGATTAACTTAAGAGCACTAGTCGGGTTAAGCTGAACCTTTTCTAATAGCTCAATCCCTCGTTTATATCTAATTTCTGTAGTAGAATTTTCTTCTAAAGTAGGTATATGCACATCTTTGAATATTGGACTAAGATAATGATTTGTATGAAAAAATTTCTGTTCTATTTCGCTTATGCTTGATCTATTACTAGTATATTCAACGTTTATAGCTCGAAATTCTTTTTGTGATATAATATTATGATTAAATCCCGCATTTCTTTCTTTTTTTAGAAGAATTGATAATATTTGTTCTATTGATTCACCTTCACATAAAGCGCGATCATTTAATATACGAGGGATACCTGGCTTTTGTTCAGGATGAGGGACATCATTTCCACTAAATACTATACCATTAGAATTAAAACCAAATGCATTCCCAGGTAATGAACCTGGATAACAAAATCCAATTATATTTATACCGTTTTGAGTTTCAATATCACATATGTAAGAATACTTTCCTGTATCATGGATCATATCTTCATTATGTACTAAAATAATCATATCATTAGATTTTAAGATTAAGGTGGAGCAAGATTCAAGTTCCATTGAAGCAAGCCAATTCAATTTCAACATATCTTCTAAATTTACCTCTGCGCCATTAGCTAATCCCTTTAATTCTTCCATAAAATTAGGATAAAATTTGTAGGCAAAAGTATTCATTTTCTCTAACCAATTAGGTTTTAACACTTCAAAATATTTCAAACCTAATTGAATGAGATTTTGTTTTATAGCAGCCTGAATATACTCTTTTGCTTGAGTTCCGATTGAAAAACCAATATCGTAATTATTTCCTCTAGCTTTAAATATCGGTAAATAGTTTTCAATATCTAAATAAGTTATAAATAGCTCACCACTTTCAAAATTGGTTATATCTAAGGTAATTTAGTTAAATGAGAATAGATTTCTGGACGACGATCCTTTAAAGTATTATAAACAAATGCTCTTGTATTATTTAGACCCTTACCAGTAATAGTTGTGGATACTAAATATTCTCCAATTTCATCATTAGGACTTTCTGCTATTAGTTTTCCGTCTGGTCCATAAATTAAAATTCCTCCGGATAGAAAGTATTCCATGGGACCTAAATCATCTAATTTCATCCTAGTAGGCCATGGTTCTCCTTTCTCTACTCGATAATCTTTAATATGACCCGCGCCAACGCATGCTATACTATAAACAACATTTGCTCGTGCTGCGAATTGTAGATCGATGCTTACACTCTTTTTCCAGTCATGAATTGCTTTTTGTTCGGTAGTTATATCACCTGTTTTGAATGGAGTAAAACCAAAAGCATAAGGGCTTAATATTATGTCACAACCTTGAGTGGCATAACAACGATATACTTCTGGGAATGAATTATCATAACAAATAGCAATCCCAACCTTAAAATCTCCAACTTTGAAAATTGGAAAATGATTCCCAACTCCCCAATTAAAGTTTTCAGGAAAGGGAGAGTGTGTTTTACGATAGTATCCCATGACACCCTCTGGTCCAATTAAAATATGCGTATTAAATATAGAATTACTGTATTCCTCTGCTAAACCAACAGCAGCCACTATTCCTCCTATCTTAGCGATCTCATTTAACAATTTATGGATGGATTTCCCATTAAGAGGTTCAGCTACTGAAATTAATTCCCGTGAATTCCAATATCCTGTAATATTCAATTCAGGAAATAGCAAAAGTTCTATATCTTGCTCTTTTGCTTTTTTAATCCATGATATTGTGTTTTTAACGTTTTCTTCAGAATTACCAGGAAGACTTTTCATGGAAACCGCGCCAATCTTTAACTTTACTTCATCTTTCATTTATTATTCTCCCCTAAAGTATAGTTTTATATAAAACCATTTTGTTTTTCAATTGAATATAATGATTTATCAAAGATAGATAAAATTTCATCAATTTCTTCTTTACTTACTTTAAAATATGGACCTAACATTACCATATCTCCATCATACATCCCTTTTGTACATCCCGAATGAGCTAACAAAAATAAATTATTCTTTTTTGCTTCTTTTTGTAATTGGAGATGAAATGCATTTGGTCTGCTTATTGTGGGAGGTGCAATTAATGGGGAATCAATCGTCTCTTTAGTATCTTTATCACGAACAAATTCAATTCCCATTAATAATCCTTTTCCACGAACGTCTCCCATTGTTGGGTGTTCTTTTTGGATTTTATTCATCTCATCAAACATATACTTACCCATATTTTCAACATTCGCAATAAGATTATATTTCTGGTAATAATCTATAGTTTTTGAAATTACAGTTGCTACCATAGGATTATTTGCCCATGTATAACCTGCTGGAAGGACTCCATGGGCATCCTCTAACTTTTTATAGATTTTAAGCGATGATAATACCGCTCCCGCAGGAAAATATCCTCCTGCTAATCCCTTTCCTAATACAAGAATGTCAGGAGGAACCTTAAAATGCTCGTATCCAAACCATTTTCCAGTCCTTCCACATCCAGAGATTATCTCATCATAAATAAGAAGAACATCATATTTTTTGCAAATTTCCCTAATTCTTTTGAAATAATCTTCTCGAGGTACTGCTGCACATAAACTTGTTCCAGAAATAGGTTCTGCTATAAATGCTGAGACATTTTCATGACCTTGTACTAAAATTTCATCTTCTAACGCTTGAGCACATTCTAGATTACATGAATTTGGTTCTTTATTAAACCAACAACGATAACAATATGCTGGTGGCACATGGCTAGTATTATGAAGATAGGGTATGAAAGCTGCCCTTCTCTTAACAAAACCCCCCGCCGATAATGTAATCATTGTATTACCATGGTAAGACAACCATCTTCCAATAATTAAAGTTTTGGTCAAATTATTATTATAAATATGATACATTCTTGCGAGTTTGATGGCAACTTCCACTGCTTCAGAGCCACCACACATCAATAAAGCCTTATTCATATCCTCATTAGTTAGTGTACATAATTTTTCACAAGCTTCTTTTAAAATGGGAGAGTAGCCGTAGCCTCTATGAAGAAATGCAAGATTTTTCATTTGCTTTTCTAAAAACATTCCAAAATCTTCCAAACCATGACCAAGACTATTCGTCACTGGACCACAAGATGCATCAATAAATTTATTTCCTTGATCATCAAAAAGATACATACCTTCCCCTCGTATGAAAGTTGGATATATTTCACCGGGGAGTTCATCAAAAACATTATTTTTTACTCTTTCTTTCATAATTTTCAACTTATTCCTTTATTTTCTTTTAATTAAAATGATGGCTTATAAGTGGCATTCTTAAATAAAAAATCCTTAATAGTTTTTAAAGCATAAGTACGGTAATTTTCTCTTGGAATTAATTTTTTATCCCCATTATTTATTGGATCTATAACTTTTGCTTTAAATTTTAGATGTGTTTCTGCCTTAATTTCTCCAAATATCATAGACCAAAGTTGATAAGTAAAAAGATCAATATCATCCACTTTTAATTCACCATCATCTATTGCAACCTCAATAATATCTCTAAAATGAAAAAATCCATGCTTAAAATCATAAGATTCTTCAATTGGACCAGAACTTTTAGAAGGTGGAATCATAGCTACAAATAAGAATAGAAACATTGAAAAATCACTTCCCATTTTATCGATCATTGCTGTTGCTAATTTATAGATTAATTCAAGATTCGTTCCATTATGATTTTCGATAATAGATTCAATTATTTTATCATGTTCTTCTCTATAACTTGATCTTACTGCTATCCATAACTCTCTTTTACTTTTAAAATAATTATAAAGATTGGATTGCTCCATATTCAAACGTTTTGCTATAGAGTTCATACTAATAGTCTGAAAATCACTTTTTTTATACATTTCTTTAGCAGTTTCTATTATTATTTGATATTGAGCTTCCTTCTTTTCTGGAGCCCTTGCTCGAGTTTTTCTTCCCATTTTTTTTCATTCCCTTCGTTATTTTTTTAAGATTTTTCTATTCAAATTATAATTATCTATTTATCACACAAACTAAGGTGATTCTCACTTAATTGAACATAATTTGGGGTTTTTGTAGTACATAAATTATTCTTTGTAGATTTAAAACAGCGCGGATGAAACTTACATCCAGAAGGTGGATTTATAGCACTTGGTACTTCTCCTTCTAAAATAATACGATTTTTTGCAGTATCCTCAAAAAAGTCAGTTCTTGCAGATAAAAGTGCTTGAGTATAAGGGTGATGCGGATTAGTAAAAATTTCCTCAGTCTTTCCTATTTCTACAAAATCTCCCAAATACATAACAGCAACTTTATCGGCTATGTTCGAAACCACTGCCAGATTATGAGTAATAAATATAAATGCATAATTGAAGCTTTTTTGAAGATTTTTTAGGATATTAAGAATCTTTGCTTGTACCGAAACGTCTAATGCCGAGGTTGGCTCATCTAATACTATCAGATAAGGATTACCGATTAAAGAACGCGCGTTAATTATTCTTTGTTTTTGACCTCCTGAAAATTCATGAGGAAATCGATCAAGATGCTCAGGTTTTAATGATACTCGTTCCATCACTTCTAAAACTTTTCTACGTAGAACTTTTTTGTTTGTAATTCCATAAAGATTACGAAGAGGTTCAGAAATTATATCTACCACCTTCATTCGTGGATTAAGAGAAGCTTCAAGATCCTGAAAAACCATTTGAATTTTTCGTCTAATCTCACGTGGAAAGTGTTTACCTAAACTTTGCTTTTCAAAAATTATCTCTCCACTCTTTCTTGGAATCAAACCCAAAACAGTACGCGCAACAGTTGATTTACCACATCCGCTTTCTCCAACTATACCAAATGTTTCACCCGTTTTTAGTGAAAATGAAATACCATCCACTGCTTTAACTTCAGCAATCTTTTTCCTGAAAAAGCCTCCGTAGATAGGAAATGCTACTTTTAGATTACCCACTTCTAAAATTGTTTGATTAGGTTGTATTTTAAAATCATCTATAAATTCCGGTATTTTTATCAACCGATAAGAGATTAATTTTGTTGATAGCCCTATCACTATATTAATTACTATTGAAACGGGATATACCCATTGAATTGTTTGAATAAAATCAGTTTGGAAAAGTAAAAAAACAATTAGGAGAAAAGACACTCCCGATAAACTTGTAATTGAAATATTTAACCACAATACCTTTTTTGAGAGAATTTGAGTTTTATCTCCAATATTAGATATGAAAATTGCTATTCCTATCGTAAATAGTATTGCTAAACTAAAGAAGAACAATGAGCTTATGAGTGGAGGTATTGGTATTGCCATATTCATTCATTCCATACTATTTTTTAAATCTTTAACTTAATAATTTTTTTTATTATAAAGATGACAAGCAATAAAATGTCCGGGTTTGTATTCTATTAACTTTGGAGGGGTATTTATACAAATTTCACTAGCCTTCTCACATCTAGGGTGAAAGTGACATCCTTTTGGAAGATATATTAAATTTGGAACAACTCCAGGAATCTCAGGAAAATCTTCTTTCGATTTCCCTACTCTAGGGATTGTTGAAATTAATCCTCTGGTATATGGATGTAATGGTTCTCTTTTAAGCTCATCTAAATTTGCGTACTCCATTATTTTCCCACTATACATCACTGCCACCTCATCACACATTTCAGAAATAATTCCAAGATCATGGGTTATTAACAAAATAGAGGTTTGATATTTCTTTTGAAGCTCCTTTAATAGCCGTAAAATCTGTGCTTGAATTGTTACATCTAATGCTGTAGTTGGTTCATCTGCTAATAAAAGCTGAGGATTACATATTAATCCCATTGCAATCATAATCCGTTGCCTCATTCCTCCGCTTAATTCATGTGGATATCTATTTATTATTTGTTCTGGATCTGGAATACCTACAGCTCTAATCATATCAATTGATTTATTTTCTGCAATAGCATATATTGAGCTTAATACACTCAATTGACCTAGTTTTTTATATTTTTCTTCTAATTCTTTATAAATTTCTTCTTTTGTTTTACCCATCGAAATTTCTTGTATTATTCCCTTTTCTATTAAACTTTCATTTAGATTTCTTATTTCTTCCTCAATTTTAGCTATCTTTTTGGTATTATGCCTTACTTCCTTTAATAGGATTTCCTTTTGATGAGTGATGTAAACCTCTGATAATTGATCTCCCACACGATAAACTGGGTTTAAAGAATTTAAAGGATCTTGAAATATCATGGTTATCTTCTTTCCACGATATGATAACATCTCTTTTTCTGACTTTTTCAATAAATCTTCCCCATAGAATAACACCTGACCAGCTTCAATTTCTCCAGGACTTGAGATTAGTCTCATTATAGATAAAGCAGTAACCGATTTGCCACATCCAGTTTCTCCAACTAGCCCTAATATTTTATTCTCATGCATCTTAAAGGACACACCATCCACTGCTTTAACAACTCCCTCTTCAGTATAAAAGTACGTCTTCAAATCGTTCACTTCAAGAATTACACCTTCCTGATTAGTTTCAACTAAATTAGAAACATAAACCTGTTTATCACTAAATTCTTGGGAAAATACTTCTCCATTTTCTCCCCTATTTGCTATTAATCTTAATGAGAATAATAACCCAATGAGATATATAACGGCTAGAATCCCATAATATTGTAAACTTACAAAAATATAAAATCCAAATAGAAAACCGAACAAACCAAATATGGTTAGAAATAACGCCCAAGTTCCATATGAAAATAATACACTAAGAATAATTGCTTCTTTTAATACACTAGTTTGAATTTTCCTTCTTTTTGGCAAGACTTTATTTATAAGATGAGTAAATATTATTGCAAACACTTCTAAAAACATAGCCCAGAATAATCCATATTGAAATTCAATATATATAGGGACTGAAAAAATTCGAATTGTTAACTCAATGATAGCTAACGCACCAGCTATAATTGTAATCAACATAAATGGTTTATAAGTAAATTTAAGGACTAAATTTTGATTGATATCTTTACCAGATATTTTTCTATTTTTTCTAAATCTATAAAATAAAAAGTTTGAAAGAATAAATGAGAGCCAGCTTGTTGAAAATAAGATTAAATTATATAAGCTGAGTGATAAGTTAAAAGATGATAATAGAGAACCTATACCAAATTCAGTTCCAAATCCTATAAGAATGCTTGGATAGAAATATTTTAATAAGTTCTTCTTACTAATCTTTTTATTAATAGGGAGTAATGCATTTACTCCCAAAATCAAAATAAAGATAGTGGATATATGAAAGACTAAAATTACAATCAAATATCCAATATCTGCTAAAATCATCTTTTAACTCTCCTTTTTTTAGTAGCCTTTAAGCGAGGATCTAATGCATCACGTAAACCATCACCTACTAGCATGAAACCCAGAACTGTGATGAAAATCATTAATCCAGGCCATAAACTAGCCCATGGGGCGGAATATAATCGCAATCGCCCTGCATTGATATCTACACCCCATTCAATAGTGTTAGGATCTCCCAATCCGAGAAAACTTAAGCCTGCTAATCCCAATATAATCGCCCCATAATCGAAAGAGATTGCTATAATTATAGGGGATATCACATTGGGAAGGATGTATTTAAACATAATTTTAAAATTATTTGCACCGCTTACTTTAGCCGCTTCTATAAACACTCCTTCTTTTACCTGTAATACTGATCCTCGAATTAATCGAGCATACGCAGGAATTCCTAAGATTCCAAAAGCAATTAAAATAATGTTGATATTTTGACCAAATATAGCAATAAAAATAAAAACGATAATTAATGTGGGAAATGCGAGGAGAATATCAAATATTCTCATGATAATGGAATCAGGAATGCCACCTATATAAGCGGAGATTATTCCAATAATAACACCACCAGTAACACTAATTATAATCGAGACGGAACCAAGTGTTAAGGAGGTTTGCGCACCCCATATTATTCTTCCTAACACATCACGCCCAAGAAGAGTTTGTCCTAAAATATGCTCCGGTGAAGGAGCAGAAAAACTCCCCTCAAATGTATATTCCGCTAGCTCTCTGTAAGAGAAAGGAGTTAACCAAGAAGAAAATACCGCAAGTGTAACTATAAATATAATTATTCCAAATCCTAA
>Ga0180437_10001793_pt1 | contig 35964 bp, 32 predicted proteins | sample SS_ome_4_FD_132410 | JGI IMG/M metagenome (GOLD analysis project Ga0180437, IMG submission 132410) | Hypersaline lake sediment archaeal communities from the Salton Sea, California, USA - SS_3_D_1 metaG | ecosystem: Environmental > Aquatic > Non-marine Saline and Alkaline > Hypersaline >... | reverse complement strand
TTCCTCTCAGCAGCTCAAGAAGTGGTCCTCAACAAACCGATCATCGTCATCAAGGCAGGAAGGACAGAAGCTGCAGCCAAAGCTGCCGCCTCCCACACCGGCTCACTAGCTGGAAGCGATGAAGTCTTCGACGCCGCCATGCGCAGAGTCGGGGTACTTCGTGTCGATGAGATCGGCCAGCTCTTTGATATGGCCGAAGTTCTCGCCAAACAGCCCCCTCCGAAGGGACCCAATCTCGCCATCCTCACCAATGCTGGAGGCCCGGCCGTTCTTGCTACCGATGCAGCAGCCCGTTATGGGGCAGAAATCGCAGAACTCAGTCCACAGTCGCTTGAAGCGCTGAACGCCTTCCTGCCCGACGCATGGAGCCATGCCAACCCCGTCGACCTGCTAGGAGATGCAAAACCAGATCGGTATGCCCAGGCGATCGAAGTGGTAGCCAAAGACCCCAACATCGATGGAATCCTCACCGTCCTCTCTCCGCAAGACATGACCGATGTGACAGGGACCGCCGAATGCTTAAAAGCCTACGCCAAACTCGACAAACCCCTCCTTGCTAGCTGGATGGGGGGAACACAGGTCGAACAAGGGATCAACGTCCTCGGTGATCTAGGGATCCCCGCCTTTGAATACCCCGACAGCGCGAGCAAAACCTTTGCGCTCATGTGGCAACAAAGCTACGCCCTCCAAGCCCTCTATGAGACCCCAGAAATCCGTGAAGACTGGACCGGAGCAAAAGATCGAATCGACAACACTGAAGCCATCATCCAAAACGCCCTCAGCCAGGGAAGAGAGCTTCTCACTGAAGAAGAGTCGAAAAAAGTCCTCGCCGCCTATGGAATACCCACCGTGCGGACAGAGATCGCAACCTCCGCCGAAGAAGCCGTCAAAGCCGCGGAAGGAATGGGATTCCCTGTCGTTGTGAAGCTCCACTCCGAGACCATCACCCACAAAAGTGATGTCGGAGGCGTTCTACTCAACCTTCGAGACAGCCAAGCCGTCCATGACGGCTTTAACCAGATTGAAAAATCTACAGCAGAAAAAGCGGGCAAAGAGCATTTCCTTGGAGTAACCGTCCAGCAGATGATCTCCCTTGATGGGTATGAGATCATCATGGGCAGCACCATCGACGTCCAGTTTGGACCAGTGATCCTCTTCGGAACCGGTGGACAACTCGTCGAAGTCTATAAGGACCGGGCACTTGGCCTCCCACCCCTCAACTCCACCCTTGCCAAGCGACTTATGAGCCGGACAAAAATCTATGAAGCGCTCAAAGGGGTTCGGGGACGCGGCTCCGTCGACTTCACCAAGCTCGAACAGATCCTAATCGCCTTTTCCGAGCTAGCAGTCAACCATCCTAACATCGAAGAGTGTGACATCAACCCTCTACTTGCCTCAGAAGACCAACTCATCGCCCTTGATGCGCGGATCATCCTTTCAAAAGAGCCCGTTGCCAAGCCGGTGATTCGTCCCTACCCGAGTGAATACATCACCGAAGCGACCCTCAGGAATGGAGAAATCATCACCCTCCGTCCTGGCCGCGCTGAAGACGAGCCGGCTCTCGCCGAGTTCCACAAAAAACTCTCGGACGAGACCGTACGTGCCCGCTATTTTGATCCAATGACCTATGACGAGAGGATCAGCCATGAGCGGATGATCCGCGTCTGCCATGCCGATTTTGATCGAGAGATCCTACTCCTTGCTGAGCAAAAAGGAAAGCTCCTCGGCGCCGCCCGCCTTCGTAAGCTTCCCTCTCAAAAAATTGCTGATTTCAAAATTGTGATTATTGATGAGATGCAAAAGCAAGGGCTAGGAAGCAAAATCCTCGAATCTTGCATAGAGATTGCTAAAGCCGAAGGGATTAAATCGATCCACGTGCACATCCTCAAAAACAACGTTGCGATGGAAAAAATCCTGACTCGATACGGATTTAAACGAGGAACGATAGGGGGTTTAAATGAAACGATCCTCTATCAACTACCTATTTAATCCTCTTGATTGCTGAAGATGATAAAAGCCTTGAACCTCTAGGTGAATTCAGCTAAGCCAACAGCAACCATTTTTTACCATAGATCTGCCTGCCTCGTTGACCTCAAAATTTTGTTCCTTAAAAAATGGCTTTAGACAGAGATTAGGCGACAATCAACGGTAGTCGCCAAATGTACCGCAGCTCAGAGGAGATTGAGGGTGGATAGACCACCATCGACGTGAACCACCTGTCCAGTAATCCACCGACTTTTTTCTTTCAATAAAAACAGAGCCGCCTCTCCAATATCCTCAGGCTCCCCAAACCTGTGCATAGGGTGCCTTTTGGCAGCATGATCCCTCTTCTTTTCTTCATTCAAAAGATGGGTAGAAAGTGGTGAATTGGTCAGTGATGGAGCAATAGCATTCACCCGAATCTTTGGGGCAAACTCAGCAGCTAAAGACCTAGTAAGCCCCTCGACACCCCCTTTTGCTGCAGAAATCGATGCATGGAAAGGGATACCTTGGCAAACAGCGACCGTCGAGAACAGAACGACCGAGCTCGACTCCCCTTCTTCTAAATTGGGGAGATAGGCTTTAATTGTTCGTACAGCCCCAAGACAGTTCACCTCCCAGTCCCTTTGATAATCCTCTTCAGAAAGACTTTTGAAAGGCTTAAGATTGATGGTCCCCGGTAGGTAGACGAGACCACTTACGGGACCATCAATTTTTGGAAGGGAGCTTCTCCGATCAGTCACATCCAATTGGTGAAACTCAAGACCTGCGAGTGAGGCAACCTCCCCCTCCGAGCGATTTAAAGCGACCACGCCACACCCCTCTTTTAAAAGTTCTCTGACAATAAAAAGGCCCACCCCAGAGCCAGCGCCTACAATCAAATATTTCCCTGACATTCCCAACCCGATATTTTCTTTTACAAATTCAATCTATATCTAATCGCCATAATTTTTTCTAGACCCAAGAGAAATTCCCCGCTATATTTAAGGAAAAACCATGGAGCAAACCCATTTTGAAAAAACAGAGTAGATCGATTCTTTCTCTTTTCCTTTGGTACCTACCAGTAGCGATCGTCCAGTACTTCAGCTCCAAAGCCTCGATGGACTCGTTTTCACCCTGGTATTCCGAATTAGAAAAAGCCTCCTGGACACCCCCCTCGTGGGTATTTGGTCCCGCCTGGACACTCCTATACATAGGGATGGCGGTTGCCGTATGGATAGTTTTCGAAAAAAAGAGCCAAAAAAATAAATGGCCCTGTTACATCGCTTTTATCGGACAACTTCTAGTCAACGGACTTTGGTCCCCCCTTTTTTTTCGCTACCACCTCATTGGTTGGGCCCTTATTGATCTTACCCTACTTTTTGTCCTGGTCTTGATCACAACCATTTTATTTTTTCGAATTGCAAAGTTCCCTGGTTGGATATTTCTCCTCTATCTCCTTTGGACAACGTATGCCCTTTCTCTCAACTGGGCAATCTATCAACTCAATTAATAGGAGGCCCCATCGAAAAAAACAAGAAGGAAAATGTGTGGGACTACCCTAGACCCCCCAGACTTGAAAAAGTGGAGAAAGAGATTCGTGTCGAATTTCGGGGGAAAACCATTGCCAAAACCAACAAAGCCTTCCGAATTCTTGAAACCAGCCACCCTCCCACCTACTACCTACCTCCTGATGGAGTTACAGAGAATGTTCTCGTCCCTTCACCAAGGACAAGTTTTTGTGAATACAAGGGAAAGGCCCACTATTTAGACCTAAAAGTGGATGGAGTAGTCACCCGTGAGGCAGCATGGACCTACCCTGATCCCAACTCAGACTACGCCCAAATCAAAGACTATATCGCATTCTATCCCAGTCGGGTCGATGGCTGCTTTGTTGATGGGGAAAAAGTTTCCGCTCAAGAAGGGGATTTTTACGGAGGATGGATTACCCATGAGATTGAAGGGCCCCTTAAGGGTGGCCCTGGAACAGAAGGGTGGTAACTTGCCGATCTACACAAAAAAAAGCCACTTCCCTTTCTCAGCAAAGACCCTTTTCGACTGGCATGAAAAAGAAGGGGCGTTTGAAAGGTTAACTCCCCCTTGGGAGAAAGTGGAGCTGTTGCGCAGAGACCCCTCATTAGAAGTCGGGTCAGAGCTCCATCTTAAACTGAAAAAAGGCCCCCTCTTCTTTAAATGGATCGCAAAACATACTGAATACTCTCCAACCGATCATTTCACAGATGTCCAAATAAAAGGTCCGTTTAGAAAGTGGATCCATTACCATTCAATCCAGCAGATCAGCGAAAAAAGATCGATTCTTGAAGACCGGATCGATTTTATCCCCCCTTTTGGGCTTCGAGTTGGCAAAGTAGAAGAAATGCTTGATCAGATGTTCAACTATCGGCACGCTCAACTCAGAAATGACCTGGAAGCTCTCCGACATAGCCACACCACCGGCAGAAACATTGGTATTATAAATGGAGAAGCCTACCTTACTGTTCCCCTTGCTAGCTTTCTAAGGACTGCGGGGCATCGGGTGGCTCTTTTGAAAAACATAAAAAGTATTTCTGAAGAAAAACTAGATGATCTCATCTACTTCAACCCTTGGAAACAGAATCTTGATCAACTCCAATTCTCGAGTCATCCCCCAAAAAATTTGATCTCAATCATCCAGCCAGAGGACCGGGAAAAAGAGATCCCCAGCTATGAAAAAGGAGAACACATCGTTGTAAATACTGGACATCTCCTCACCTCAGCAGGAGGACTCCTCCCTCGAGTCGTCTTATTTTTCAAACTTGGCCTTGGGGTGATTGGAGAAGGGGATAGCTTTTCGTGGATCGATCTAGATAGTTTTATCTATAGACTTCACGATTTGATCTTAGATGAAAAAAGGGGAAAGAACTGTTTTCTGGCCCCTTTTAGCCCAATCTCTCCTTCCCAACTCACAAATACCCTTTCAGCGATTTTCGAGTGCAGATGCGTATATCATCCTCCAAAATGGAGTTACCCCATATGGTTTGGAAAAAGTGCCACCCAGCTTTTTTCAAGACGAAACGAGTCGCCCCATCCTCCGACAAGCACTCATCGGGGAACCGCTACCCTTGAAGAGGCCCTACGCCACACTCTCGGAAAGAAAAAAAGTGATCGGGAGACCCTTTCGTAGGGGGGTATTTGCATAGGAAAAGTCAACCCTTGCAGATTAAGGGGAAAAATCTCTATAATCTAGTACTCTGGAAGAGTGGCAGAGTGGCCGAATGCGTCTGTCTTGAAAACAGAAGTCCTTCACGGGACCGTGGGTTCGAATCCTACCTCTTCCGAATTTTACCCCCTAAGCCTAGGGTTCGAACCCACGGGGTTCATCTGCCGAAGGCAGGAGGATCGCTTCAGCGATCAGTCCGAAGAGGGTGTTTGATCATTGCTTTGCTGCGAGGAATTCTAAGATTTTTTGCCCCAGTTTTGGGTGGAGAACGGAGCTGAATGGGTACATTCAGCGCAGTTTGAGCCAAAAAGTGGGGTGAAAAAGGGAGAATTCCCCGCCCAAATGAATGCTCAAATACCCTCTTAAGGACCGGAGGCGCTAGCCGGAGTCCATCCTACCTCTTCTATTCCTCCTCCTGCGGAATTATACGCAATGCATTAATGATCAACCGACTAAGATAATAATCCACAGAAAGAGACGACTTTTTTGCACTAAAATGCAGAATAGTCTCGACTTTTTAGCATTTTGCTGCATAATAGTCAGTATGGAAAGATACCAAAAGGCAGCAATCGTTGCGGATTTACAAAAAAAAATGGTTTTACTGGCCGGGCCAAGACAGGCAGGTAAGACGACCCTGGCTAAAGAAATCGGAGAAGAGTTTAACTCAACGATTTACCTTAATTATGATAGCACGGGAGACAGAAAAATCATCGAAGAAGAGTCTTGGCTTCCATCTATGGAGCTTCTTATTCTTGATGAAATTCATAAAATGCCGAACTGGAAAACTTACCTAAAAGGCGTTTACGACACCAAGCTTCCGCATCAGAAAATTCTTGTAACAGGAAGTGCAAGGCTTGAGATATTTAATCAGGTTGGAGACTCTCTTGCGGGTAGATATTTTCTTCACAGGTTAATGCCTCTTTCTCCTGCCGAACTACGAAAGGTAGCAAAAGAGGCTAGTTTGGATCGATTCCTCGAAAGAGGGTGTTTTCCTGAACCATTTTTATTTGATGATCCAGTTGATGCAAGGCGATGGCGCTTGCAGTATATTGACAGCTTGCTCCGGGTAGATGTTCTTGATTTCGAGAATATTCACAATTTAAAAGCGATAAGACTGGTCTTTGATTTGTTAAGAGAACGTGTAGGCTCTCCGATTTCTTACAGCTCGATTGCAGAAGATGTTTCAATTTCGCCGAATACAGTAAAAAAGTATATTTCAATCTTAGAGGCTTTGTATGTTGTTTTTAGAGTTGTTCCTTTTTCAAAAAATATCGCAAGAAGCCTTCTTAAAGAACCTAAAATTTATTTTTTTGACACCGGCTTAGTAAAGGGAGATAATGGAAATAAGTTTGAAAATTTTGTTGGGGGGTGTTTATTTAAGCATGTTCTTGGAAAAATCGATTATCAAGCTGAAAATTACTCACTTTGCTATCTACGTACAAAGGACCAAAAAGAAGTAGATTTTGCCTTAGTTAAAGATGGAGAAATCGAGCAAATTATTGAAGTGAAGAATGCCAACCACCATCTAGGTTCCGGCATTTCCTATTTTCATGAAAAATATCAGCTTCCCTCAATTCAAGTCGTGAAAGAATTAAAGCGAGAACATACTAAACAGGGCATTGAGATTGTCGACGGACGTAAGTTTCTTAGTGAACTTTATTTATAGAGTGTTGATCTAAAAAATTTATGTAGCAAACGGTATTCATTTTTCTAGTCAGCTCCTAGACGCACTCCATGGAAAAGTTCGAATTAGAAGCTCCTATCTAGGAAAAATTCTAGCATCTGCCGATGAAAACAATTCTTAAACACCCTCTTGTCCCGGGGAAGGGCGAACCCTTCCTCTGAGTTTATACCCTTCATTCTTAAAAATGCATTTCTCCCAATTCTTTATTCCATTTTCCATTTTTTATTTATAAAAACTACCACCACTTTACTTAATTAACGCAAGTCATTATAATGCCAACACAAAACAACAAACACATTAGAAAGGTAAAATAATGAATTCAATTCCAACAAACGTAGAACTAGAAAGCATGGGTGCATCATTTGCGCGGGGATTTATCCAAGAGGGGGTAAATCAAGCAGGTCCTTTACTGGGCTCCATGGGGAAAGGAGCCGGTGATGGGGTCAGCACAGTCATTTCCGATGTGATCAAAGGAATTAAATTTGACCGAGTTTTGCGAGATCTAGCGAATGAATTCAATAAAGGGAGCGACTCGTTCACGAGCACACTTGAGTTTGAAGACAGTGCAGGAAACATAGGTGAAGGATTTGGCGAGGGTATAAGAGCTTTTTTTGAAAATATCAAAATGGATGAGATTGGAAAAGGGATTGGAGATGAGTTTGGCGCAGCCATTGGAAATTTCCAGTGGAAAGTGCTACAAAACACCGCGCTTCCCATTGCTGCAGGTATGACACTCGCAATCGGAGGCCCATTATCGATCTACTACCTCTTCAAAAAAGCCGTCCACAACATCGGCAAGCCCCAGCTTGCTCAACGCGTGCAAAGAACGACGATCTTCACACCCGTCAGTAGCCGTATTCAAGCCGCAGCAAGTCGAGCAGCCCGCTTCATCCTACGCAGACCAGCCTCACCAAAAAGTGACCCCATTTTCAATGACAATATATCTCGCCAGATCAAAAACATCTCTCTAGCTCTTACCAATACCTACAAAAATGGGGGATATTTCCAGAATATCCTTTTCTACGGCCCTGGTGGAACGGGAAAAACGATGATTGCAGAAAAGCTCGCAAAAGACTCAAACTTTGACTTTGTGATGATGTCTGGAGGAGACTTGGCCCAGTATATCAAGCGAGGAGAACACGTAACTGAGCTGAATAAATTGATGAACTCAGTAAAGAACGGAAGTAAGCCAACAATTCTATTCATCGATGAGATCGAGAGTTTGGGCCGCGATCGTGGTAAATTAGACCGCTCAGAGCTTCTTGAGCTGCAAAATGCCTTCCTTAGCCATACAGGGACAGCAAGCAAAAAGCTTATTCTGATGGGAGCCACTAACCGGAAAGACGACCTCGATGAAGCGGTTCTCACACGTTTCGACCGAAAACTCTTGGTTGGCCCTCCTGAATTCAAAGAACGGGCTAAGATTATCGAGCAATATGCAGGCCACTTTTTCACTCAAAAACAAAGAAAAGAGTTCTTTCGCGAGAAGCAAATCAACGCTATTGCAGAAAAGACAGAGGGCTTCACCGGCCGAATGCTCTTCAAAATGCTCAATGCCGCCTACAACATGCAAGCCGCATCAAGCACCAACAAATTGACTCAAGATATTCTTGACGAAACCATCAATGACTTTGTCGAGCAAGAAAGGCAGCTTCACTCAAAAGAAGAGCCCGAACAAGCTCCACCTTCCAGATTCCCCTGGAATTGGTTAGGGTACTAAGCGAAAAACAACGAGAGAAAAATAATGACTAGCATACAAGAATCACTCCGATCAACCCTTCACCAAGCATCATCTCTAATCGGAATAGAGGAGCTTTCTGACGGGATCCAAGCCTACCGAAAAGGAGATGAGGAAAAAGGGATTGCTCAAATCAAGAAAGGGGCCGGCAAACTCGCTGTAACCACACTATCTCTCTATGGAGCATACCAGCTCCTTTTTGCCCGCTCGATTGAGAGTGGCCATCGCCAGTCTGAGCTTTTTCAGAACATGACGAAAGAGCAACAGCTCGGCTCTTCCTCCTTTCAAACTCTTGCAAAAAACCGCCTGAATAACGGTTGGGAATATGCTGAAGAGCTTGCTGAGACATGTAAATCAAGGCAGTTTGTCCATCAGCCAGCCTGTGAAAAAGCGAGCACTCCCTTCGTGAGCCATCTCTTAGAAACATATCCAAAAGGGATGCGAAGTTGGCCTGAAAGAGGCAAGGCAATCATCGATCAGTGTATGGAAAATGATAGTCCCTTTTGTCAAAATATGGGACGAGAGCTAGTCAAGCAGTCTGTGGATTCCGGAACCTATTCGACTGCCACTAAGCTAGTGAAAAAATGCAGCACCTATGACCTCAACTCAAAGACCTGCACAGAAATGGGAAGGGCTCTTACCAAGCACCTATTCCAAAATGATGAGGGAAGCTCTGCGACTAGACTTGCAGGCAGGTGCCTTAAAAAAGGGGCCCCAATCTGCAAAACCTTTATTCCAGAAACGATGGAAACGATCATTAAAACAAAGGCATGGAATGATGCGGCAACCCTTCTCAAAAAATGCCAGAAGAGCAATGATCCAAACTGCGCAACCTTTGTAGGTAAGGTTCGCCCATTCTTTAGCCAGATGAAAGACCCATCAATGGGATCAGCTATCTACGAAGCAGCTCTCGACTGCCTTTCATCCAACGCTTCATCCTCAGATTGTAAAGCAATTCTTGATAACTACTCGGAGATAGCCTCAGGTCGACAAGCGATCACATTTGGAAGCGCACTCCTTGAGTCCAAAAACAGCAAGAGCACAGAGCGGCTAAAAACCCTCCTCAACTATCTTGCTCGGGCAGAAGATGCTGAAGGTGGACAACTTGCCTCTTCGGCCATCCAGAAGAAAGTCCCAGGGGTGAGCGATGCGATCAAGGCAGTTTGGTCAAGCCATCTATCCAATGTAAATAAAAATTTCTTTTGGAACTCTCGAACGGATTTAGATCAGCTACAGGCACTCACGGAGTCAGCCCTCAACTCTAATGATGAAACCTATCATGAAATAATCAAAAAAACATTTGTCGATATCATGAAAGGAGACCATCATACTAGTTCGTATCACAGGTGGGATCGAGAAAAGGCGCTTGAGAAGATTCTAAAAAAAGCTTTTCAAAAAGAAGGTGTATCTCCTTGCAACGAGCCACTCCATAGTGCCATCTCGTCTATGCTCCGACAAGAGGACTATTATTTTTCCCATACTGCACAAAGAATTCTTCAATCATGGGCCGGTGGAAATGATCAGGCACTCGATTGCTTGCCAAGAATAAAGATCTGGGACAGAATACACGAAGATTATTTTTAAAAACTACATTTATACAAAATTAACACCACTTTGTTATAATAAATGAAAATTTATTTAAACAAAGGTTAATACAATGAGCGACTGTTCATTTCCATCATTCTTTTCATCTCCAGTCCATTGCAGTTTCGAATCAGTAGCCAGAGGTCTGAAAAATGGACTCACCCCTGACATCAGCTTAGATGATATCGAAGAGATGTTGCCCGGCCTTGCAACACGGCTAAGTCTCACCGTAGAAAGCTTTTTTGAAGAACTTGATCTCGATGAGGCCGCTGAAATACTTGGAGAGAAGGTCGGTCAGGCCACGCAGAAATTTGGATGGAAAACATTCACAAAAGGAGCCCCTCTTCTCCTGACAGGAATCGCTCTCACCTCTGGAGTTCCCTTATGTATAAAATTTCTCTACGATGTGGCCGTTTACAATCTGAGCAAACCCGCCCTTGCTACTCGCTACCAAAGAACCACTATCCTCAATACAGCACTCAGTGTTCCAAAGACTCTATTTCACAAAGTCTTCCCCAAAAAGGAAGAGCCAAGAAGCGAACCAATTTTCAATAAAGAGATCACAAGGCAGATCAACAACATCGCTCAGTCACTGCAAAATACCCGCAAAAATAAAGGTGTTTTCCAAAATATCCTTTTCCATGGCCCAGGTGGAACAGGGAAAACGATGATCGCTGAAAAACTCGCAAAAGAATCTGGCATGGATTTTGTGATGATGTCTGGTGGAGATCTTGCCCAATATATCAAGCGAGGAGAGCATGTCACAATGCTCAATCACCTCATGCTTTCAGTCCAAGTGGGTTGGAAGCCTACCGTCCTCTTTATCGATGAACTTGAAAGTCTTGCTAGAGCACGAGGGAAAACCGTGCGCTCTGAGCTTCTCGAGCTGCAGAATGCCTTCCTGAGCCATACTGGAACGCCCAATAAACAGCTAATTCTGATTGGTGCAACAAACCTCTTAGGAGAAATCGATGAGGCGGTCCTAACTCGCTTCGACCGTAAAATTTTCATCGGCCCCCCCGCACAAGCAGAGCGGGAAAAAATTATCCGCCAATATGCTGAGCAGCTTTTTACAGAAGCCGAGGTGGAAAACTTTTTCAGTGAGAAACAAATCTACTACATCGCAAAAAAAGCCGCGGGATTCACAGGGCGGGCGCTCTTCAAAATGATGAATGAAATCCATAACATCAAAGTGGGCACAGAGAAAAATCAACTCACGAAGGAAATTCGTGATGAAACAGTTCAAGATTTTGTCAATCAAGAGAGTTTAGTGCGGAAACTCACCCATCAAACCGACCCAAACCGGAGTCTGTTTTCCTTTCTTCGTCCCTGGTTTTTGTTTGGGTATTAAGGCGAGGTAGAAAATGAGTACTATACAGAATTCACTCTCCTCATTTGTCGGGATCACCGATCTGTCAGACGGGATCAAATCTATCCGAGAAGGGGATCACAAAAATGGAGTGGTGCAGGTTGGCAAAGGCCTTGGAAAGCTCGGAGTTACCGCTCTTTCCCTTTATGGAGCATACCACCTCATTTTTGATCGATCGATCGAACAGGAGAAAGTGCGCTCAGAGACCTACGATTATCTCAATGGTCTAGAAATAGAGAACCCGTACGATCGGGGATGGCAATATGCTGAAAATGTGGAAGACACTTGCACAGACTCCACTTACGCCGACAAATTTAATTGTGAAAAAGTAGGCAAGCCATTCATTACCCACCTACTTACGACCTATGAAAAAGGGATGAAAACTTGGCCAGAACGGGCTAAAGGCATTTTTAGCCGATGTATGGAAGACGAGTCCCCCTATTGCCAAAATATGGCCAAAGAGTTCGTCAAGCAATCGATAGAGAAAAGGGATCTTCGCAGCGCAAATAAACTGGTGAAAGAGTGTATAATGAGTCAAAGCAGTTCTCCTTCCTGCGTTGCGGCAAGTGATACTCTCAAAACAACTCTCTTTGAAAATAAAGATCTAGTCATACCAACAAGGCTTGCACGACAATGCCTTCAGAAAGGGGGAAGAATTTGCGACTCGCTCGTTCCTGAGACTATGGAACAGATTGTTAAAACCAATTCTTGGCCTGAAGCCGCGTCTATCCTCACAAGCTGCCAAAAAAGTGACACCGAAACCTGCAGAAGTTTTACCGAAAGAATCACTTCTCTTTCTTTAAAACAACAGACCTCCGAAATGAACCAGATTCTAAACAATCTATCTACCCGATGCCTATCTCGCGCGACCAAAAATGTAAACCCCAGGTGTGATCAGATTCTTGAGAAATATGCATCCTTGGTCACAGGAGATAGAATTATCCCCTACGTTCGAAAACTAGCCAAATCTAAACATCTCCACGCAGTAACAAGTCTAAATAAACTACTCAATCGCCTTAATGCAGAAAACCATCCCGATATTGTGAAAATTGGAATTGAGCTTATCCAAAAAGAGACTCCAGGGGTGACAAAGAGTATCGAAGCTATTTGGACAACTCATCTAAAAAAACTCGAAGCAGAGAATATAAGTTTGTGGGGACAGATCTCTGATCCTAGTCAAACTCTGTCTGATCTCTTAGAAAACCTGGCTGTCTCTTCAGTCAAATCAGATAACCCAGCCTACCAAAAGAAGATTTTAGAAACGATCCAGCTATTCCAAAAAGTTGCTTCGAAAAAATACCATTATCGGAACTTATATCGTATCGAAGAGATTCTTAGCCAGGCCGTAGAAACTGGAAACAGATCTCCTTGTGACAAGCCCCTCCGCAAATGGATTGAGAGTTTGGATGATTGGGAGCATGCGAAGGCTGCTATATGGGCTTTGCAACGGAAAGGTGGGTCAGAAGAACTCGATTGGGGGCATGAGTTTACCCCAGAGAATTGGAAAAGCTCCCTAGGTTGCACATAATTCTGAATCAGAAAACTCCGAACTAAAACTGAGAGAGAAGTCGCATGTCGTTCTCGGTGAACATACGAATGTCGCTGATCCCGTAGCGGAGCATAGCGAGTCGCTCGATCCCAAGACCCCAAGCATATCCTGAATAGACGTGAGGATCGATCCCTCCGTTTTTGAGTACCTCTGGGTGAACCATCCCAGCACCACAGACTTCAAGCCAGCCACTCTGCTTGCAGAGACGGCACCCTTTTCCCTCACAAGCTGTGCACTTGAGGTCTACCTCAAGGCCGGGCTCGACGAATGGAAAGTAGCTCGGACGGAAGCGGGCTTCCACGCTTTTTTGAAAGAGCTTGCTCCAAAATTCTTCCATGGTAGCGAAGAGGTCGGCAAAGGAGACTCCTTTGTCGATGTAGAACCCCTCTACCTGGTGGAAAAAGACGTGAGAGCGTGCTGAAATATTCTCGTTGCGAAAGACGGTTCCGGGTGCGATGAATCGAATGGGCGGGTTATGCCCTTCCATCACGCGAAGCTGGACGTTGGAGGTCTGAGAGCGGAGGAGTTCGTGCTCGTTGATGTAGAAGGTATCTTGCATATCCCGGGCTGGATGATCGGGAGGATAGTTGAGCCCTTCGAAGTTGTACCAGTCAGAGTCGATCTCAGGACCACATTGGATCGAAAAACCCATCCCAACGAGGATATCGGTCACTTCGCGGAGCATAAGACGGATTGGATGGAGGCGTCCTAAGGACTTCTTTTTGCCTGGGAGGGTGATGTCGAGCTTTTCGTCTTCGAACCGCTTGATCTCTTCAGCCTGGGCAAAGGAGGTCAGGGCTTGTTCGCAGAGGTGGGAGATTTCGGTTTTGAGCTCGTTAATCAGCTTGCCCATGCGAGGTCTTGCATCGGCTTTGACTTCACGGAGGTTGATCATGAGAGCTTGAAGAGGTCCCTTCTTCCCCAAATATTTGACTTTGAGTAGGTCGATGTCTTTCGACTGCTTGACCTGCTTGAGATCATCTTGAAAAGATTTTTTGAGGGAAAGGACTTGTTTTTCCACGAAAGATTCTCGATGGAGGGGCGATATGCCCCTCCCTGTCAGATTTAAGCTAGGGCTTTTTTCGCTTCAGAAACTACGACGGCGAATGCAGCTGGATCGCTGATCGCCATTTCTGAAAGAACTTTTCTGTTCAGCGTGATTCCAGACTTAGCAAGTCCGTGGATCATTTTGCTGTAGGAAATGCCATTGATTTTCGCAGCAACGGATAGACGAGTTGTCCATAGTCTGCGGAACTCACGCTTACGAAGTTTTCTGTGACGGGTGCTGAACGCCAGAGCCGACATCACCGCATCTTTGGTAAGGCGGATGTGGTTTTTCCGGTCTCCAACAAACCCCTTGGCTAGCTTCATCAGACGCTTACGCTTCCGATGTCTAGCTACTGCATTAGTTACTCTTGCCATTGGTATCTCCTAAATTATACGCCCATGAGCCGTTTGTACATGCTCGCCTGTGTATCATCAACCAGAGTGCTTTTACCGAGACGGCGCTTTCTGTTTGAGGACTTCTTCGTTAGGATGTGTCGCTTTCCAGGTCTACGACGAACGAGTTTCCCCGTCCCAGTCACCTTAAACCGCGCCTTCACCGCTTTTTTGGGCTTCATTTTTACTTTCACTTGGTTTCTCCTTCACCTTTTTTACACCAGGGGCCAATGTGACCGATAAACTCCGTCCCATCTGCTTTGGCATCGCTTCGGGGGTGGCTATGTCTGCAAGTTCTTCGATCATCTTTTTGATCACCTTTCTGCCGACTTCGGGATGGGCCATTTCCCTTCCACGAAACATGCAGGTCAGGCGAACTTTATTCCCTTTCTCAATGAACTCTCTTGCATGCTTCAATTTGAACTGCAAGTCGTGCTCATCGGTATTGGGCTTGACCTTGACCTCTTTGATTTTGACCTGGTGTTGGGTCTTTTTACTTTCTCGTTCTCTTTTCGTCTGTTGGTAACGGAATTTTCCATAATCAATCACTTTACAGACAGGTGGCTGTGCATTGGGAGCAATCTCGACTAAATCGAGGTTCGCGGCCTCTGCTAGGGCCATTGCCTGTTGGATTGAGAGGACGCCCGCTTGATTTCCATCTTTATCGATGACACGCACCTGCTGTGCGCGGATTTGCCTATTTACTCTCAAATTTCTGCTTTCCTTTCAAAAAACAGATGCTTCATTTGCTGCAATGTCATCTTTTCCACTTTGTTCGAGCCATAGGTTCTTATCGATACCATATTTTCTCTTTCTTCGCTTTTTCCAAACACAATAACATAAGGCACTTTCACGCGCAATGCCCTATGCATTTTTTCTGCTAAAGGAGCCTTTTTTTCATCTAAGGAAAAGCGGATCTGAAGCTCTTCCAATTTTTTGCAAAGGGGCTCAGCCTCCACTCCCTCGAAGGGAAATACTCTCACCTGCTCTGGATATAGCCAAAACGGGAGCCCTCTTTCAAGGAGAAGGGCGATCAACCGTTCTAAACATCCGAGTAGGCTCATCTCAAGGCTTTCTTTCTTGAGTTCCAAGATGGGCCCCTTCCAAAAGCGGCCTAGCCGATCGGGGATCCATCCTTCAAGTCGGGGCTCCCCCTCACCTGCCACCTCTTCCCATTCGAGATCGGAAGCAAGAAGGGCCTCTTTTAACAGGCGGGACCTTTTTTTCGAACCCGAAGAAAAGAAAACCCACTCTGTTTCTAGTTTAAAAATTTTACTGAATTCACTCAATACTTGCAAGTGGAAAAGGAGTCTCGCTTTATCAAGAGAAAAGTCGACGATCAAATCGCTAGTCTCATGCAAAGTAGCAAAGGCTTTTCTTCCCGTCTCTTCAGCATAGTCTTTCTCACTCCCGACAGGGATATCTACCTCGGGGATCTCTTTAGCTTCAAGAAAGGTCCGCCACTTATCGACGAGAACTCTCTTCATCGCCACACCCCTTGGATGCCAAAAGGTTCCTTGATAGAGGTCCATCTCTTTGGCCACAGCTTCGTGAGAGGTTTCGGTGTATTTGCTGTAGTTTTTCGAAAAAGTTTTTAAGTCGTCTCGGGAAGAAAAAGCTACTCCTCGTAAGACGACTGTCTTCCCCTCTTGAGAAAAAGCAAAAAGAGAGATAAAAAGAGAGCCATTGACCTCTTCAAGCTCCCCTTCCACTAAATTTGTATACTCTCCGATTTGAACTACTTGAACGGTCGTTTCTCCAGAAAGCCTTGCCGCAGCCTCCTTTTGTCCGTGATGGATAAGAAACCCCTGCGCAGACTGGGGGACCATTTCATGGAGGACCATCTCGGGATTGTCTTTAAGAAGTTCTTTAAGGCGAGATTCGACGTGCTGAAGAAGCGAGGGATCAAAAGGGTCGCTATGAGAAAACTCGCAGAAAAATCCAGACTCGTCACTTCCAGCCCTTCCAATCCGCGATTGGGGGAAAACAGAGAGCAAAGCTGCCCCTAAAAAATGGGCAGCTTTTTGCTGTGTAAGGATTCTTTCTAAATATCGGGATTGTTCCAATGGGATATAGCTGACTCGAACAGCTGACCTCCACGATGTCAACGTGGCGCTCTAACCAACTGAGCTAATACCCCGAAATTCTGGTTTAGTTTACACTGGATCTGAATTCCATGAAAGTGAAAAAAAATTCCTTTAACAGAACCTTTCCTCTTTTCCAGTCCCACCTCGATCTGGCCCATGACCTTTGGACTAAGGTTTTGGCCTCTGGAGGATGGGCCATCGATGCCACGTGCGGAAATGGCCACGATACCCTATTCCTCTCAAAGCACATTCAGGATGGATGTGGTTTGATCGGGCTCGATCTCCAGATTGGGGCGATCCAAAGCACCCAGACGCGTTTGGAACAGAATGAGGCTCCTATGGAGTCGATCCACCTCTTCTGCCAGAGCCACGCTGAATTCCCCTCTATCGCCTTTGAGCATCCTATCCAGCTGATTGTCTATAATTTAGGCTATTTACCCGGGGGAGACAAGTCTCTAACGACACTAAAGAGCTCCACAGAGGCGAGCGTTCTCCAAGGGCTCAACCTCCTCGCTCCTGGCGGCGTGATGAGCCTCACCTGCTATCCGGGGCATCCCGAGGGATTGAAAGAAGAGGAGGCTCTTCTAGAGCTTGCTAGAGGCCTCTCCCCTGAAACTTGGAGCGTCACGTTCCATCAGTGGAAAAATCGAACCTCTTCCCCTTCTCTTTTGCTGATTCAAAAAAATACTTTGTAAAGCAAATGTTTTAATCATTTAGATTCAACACTCTCTTTTTTAATGTGAAAGAATAATTAAGAGATTGTTAAGAATCAATAAAGATGCTACAATCAGGTTATAAGTTAATTAGGGGGTTATAATCATGATTGAATTCAATGAGAATACATTCAAGGATTTTTGTTCAATCAGCAAACAAGTTCAAGCGGTTCAACACAAGGTTGATCAGGAAGAAATCAATCCTGAGCTCCGCGTGCAACTTCACGAAGATCTAGAAAAAGCTCAAGATTCACTCGAAGATTTGCGCGGTCCTGCCATCAATACGGAGGGTCCAGCTTCTCAGTTTGAGGAGATGGAAAGGCAAATCATTTCTCTGTATCGTGGGATAGAGGAAAAATTTGAAGAGACAGAGATCTCCCATATTTCCCAAAAGGCACTAGACATCCCTAACCTGCTCACTGCAGGGAAAGTTAGCATTTTGGCACAGAAAGTCGACCAGCTGAAGCACAATATCGAGTTTCTCTTTGCTGAAAGACGCCCCTCCCTAAAAAACCGAAAGATTGTCCAACTCGCGCAGAAGATGGTGGAGCATACCGACAAGACTCTAGCAAAGGGTGGAAAAGTATCGAAGGCCGATCTACAAAGGTTCCAGCTTCTCCAGACTCTCCTAAGGGAGGCCATCTACGAAGTTGAGCTTATGGCCGACCCAGAGTGCGCCGAGCTTGCGATGGAGCTCTGTGAAGTCTCCGACCTCTTCAAGCAGAGAAAACAGGGAGAAGCCGAGATGCGTCTCCAAATGCTCCGGTCTAGACTTTCTCCGAGCCAGCTCAAGCAGATCGATGGGTGTAAAAATGACCCGGAGAAGCTCTCACAGCTTCTTTTAGCCTTTGCGGGGATGGATCCAGAGAAGTCAGTTCTTCTAGATAAGTGTGAGGGGATTTTTCATACACTTCACGCTTAGTGATATTATTTAATTCCTGATGTGCATTATAACGCGGTGTTTTCCACTAACTTTAACGAGGACGACACATGAACGCGTTAACGACACACTCATTCACAGGACAAGAAGTTGCACATAGTTTGCAAACGGCTTTCGATGCCCATTCGCTTGGCATTTGTTTTAATATGGATCATCGAGAGTTCTCGGTGCTGGGAAGCTCCAATGTTCAAAAAGTCTTGATCGAAGATATTTTGAGAGGGGAAAGCAACCCTGGCTGGCACCTGAGGCTACTCGATACAGCAGATCGGGCTGGAAATTGGGTCATTCGGCCCAAGCGCACTTTTCAGTCTCTTTTCGATAGATCAGCACCCATAGCTAACCCCCGAAGACAACCCAGGGACGTTTACTTCGGTCTCGGGCTCGAGAAAAACCAGAGCTATCCAGTCATGAGCAACTTAGTATTAAATTTATCTTTACTGTTAACAAAAATAAATAACTTATGATATAATATAATTAACTCAGAGAGACTACCCCCTATTTTCTCTGATCTATGGCCATCGAGGTTTCGATGGCCTCTTTTTTTGGGGGTATTTAGAGCGAAGTATTATTAATCACGACGTGTCTATTGACCCAGTACATGATTTTGGCCTTAGCGGCTTTTGAAAGATCTCGGTCATTCAATAAAAGATTTACTTTTTTAGAACTCGACTCAAGAACCGCGTTTTTTGCCCCTTTTTTGGCATGAACAGCGCGAATATAGGAGCCGTTTGTTTTGATTTCATCAAAAACAGCGCTAAATTTTGCAGCAGCGGTTTTCAAACTCTCCAAGTTGGGTGGAGTTCCCTTGAAGTCCGTTAGCGTCTTTTTTTGCTTATTAAAGACTTATTTTCTTGCAGCTCCAACTGCTATTTTCTCACATTTTGCTTTGCCGCACGCAACTACAGGAGAAGAAAATGCGTTTAAATGCTTATGAGCATAAGCTTCAATCTCAGCAACAGAAAACCCATGATTGATTAAATCTGTCACAGCCTGCTTAAATTCTTTTTTTGCCTCAAAATATTGTTTATATTCTGGAGTGCCCTTCCAGGCATCTTTCACTTTAAGATAGCTCTCGCAAAGATCTTTGGTTGAGCTTTTTCTACAAGTATAGGCTGTCGCAAGAGCAAGAGCTACTCCAGTCCCTGCAATTGCTGCTGAATTCATATTAATCATAATTACACTCCCGCGATTTTAAAGGTTAATTCAACAGACACTATACAATAAATCAATTATTAAAAGAACCACAAAAGCAATCACTAACTTCTTTCATCAAATAAAAACTTCCACAAACCACAATCAGCTCATCTTTCCCTTTTTGAGCCAAAGCAGCTCTCATCCCCTCTTTAATACTGGGTTCTAGAGAAAGGGCGCAGGATGGGATATGACTCCTTGGATAGGGAGCAAAGGTGGGAGCTTCGATAAAATGGATATGCGTGGCCCGAGGAGCCACCTGATCGATGCATCCAATCAAGTCCTTTGCCTCTTTAAGCCCCATCACGAATCGGGTTGGAACGTTTGGATAGAACTGATCAAGAGCATCGACCAAACGGGCCAACCCTTTGGGGTTGTGAGCTACATCCAGAATGATGTCACCCCTCTTTTCAAAACGGCAAGGAGGACGATAGGCCACCCCTTTGGACACCGCTTCTTGGCTCATCGGGAAAGTCTTCTGAAGGACTTCAAGAGCAACCCTTGCGATAGCCCGGTTTTCATCTCCATAAAATGATGGCCTCTCTGATACTAGGTGCAGCGGAGCTTTCATCTCTTTGGCCCGATCGAGAACTGGTGGAAGCTGCGCTGATGGGCCGACAACAACCGGAATACCCGGCTTGATGATCCCTGCTTTCTGAGCCGCGATTTCTTCAAGGGTATCCCCCAAATAGTCGGTGTGGTCAAGGCCAAGCGAAGTGATCACAGCAAGGATAGGCTCAACCAAGTTTGTCGAGTCAAGAAGTCCTCCCAAACCTACCTCTACTACAGCTACGTCGACCTGTTCTTCCTGGAAATAACGAAACCCAAACCCACAAGTAGCCTCAAAAAAATTCAGCAGATGAGAATCGGGCTGCTCAAGCATCTCTCGGTAGAGAGAGACAATTTTATCGCGGGGGATTTCCTCCCCATCAATCTGGATCCTCTCGGTATATTCAAAGAGGTGAGGTGAAGTGAAAAGACCTGTCTTGTAACCAGCCGAGGTTAACGCTCTTGCAATCGATCCAGAAACTTGCCCTTTTCCGTTGGTTCCCCCCACATGGATCACAGGATAGGCTAGGTGGGGGCTATTCCATTGCTTAAGGAGCTTCTGAAGCACTCTTAGATCTCCCCGCTTGGGATGACGACGGGAATATAGGTTTTGGAGACAGTTTTCGTATTCGGTCACAGTTTTTTTTCAAAGATTCGTTCAAAGTGTTCTTGATCAACCCATGAGCACCCTAGCCGGATGGCTGGCTTAATTTCTCCATGAAAATCAGATCCTCCGCTGATGAGAAGCTTTTTGTCTTCGGCGAGCTTAAGCCACTTTTTTTCCTGATCAGCAGAAAAAGTCCCGTAATAGGCTTCGATCCCATCAAAGGGTTTTTCTAAGAGTTTAGGGATGTGGCTCGACTTGCGGATGAGATGAGGGTGTGCGATGAAGGCTTTTCCTCCAACTTGGTGGATCAACTCGATTGTCTCATCAGTCGTGATGGGAAACCCGGGGTCAAAACAGGGTTTTCCATCGCCAATCCACTTTTGAAAAGCTTCGTTGATGGTCTTTGCGTATCCTTTTTCGATGAGTGCTTCGGCAATATGGGGACGGCCCACGGGCATTCCTCCAGCGATTCGGCTCTCTAAGCTTTCAGGATCGATCTCCATTCCATGTGCTGCGAGTTTTTCAATGATCTGCCGGTTCCGATGGGTTCTTCGCTCGATGTGTCTTTTGCAGAAGGCGTGGAGGTCTGGGTGCTTTAGGTCGATGTCGTAGGCCAGCACATGGATGCTCACTCCATGATCAACAGTGGAAAACTCTGCGCCACTCCCTAGCCGGATTCCAGCGGCGCGCGCAGCTGGGATGGCAGATTCATAAGCGTCTACTGAATCGTGGTCGGTGATCGATAGCCCTGAAAGGCCTATTTCTTTCGCAAGGGCGATGAGCCCCTCGGGGGTCACTGTCCCGTCAGAGCAGGTAGAGTGGCAGTGCAAATCGGCACGAAACATGGCATCTCACTTTTCGTATGGTATGGATCGAAGTTCCATTTCCAATCGTACACCAGTCTTCTCTTTTACGCACTCTTTCACATCATCAGCTAGTTGGAGAACCTCCTCTGCAGTGGCGCCTTCCTTGTTGACGATGAAGTTAGCGTGGAGTGTAGACACTTCGGCCCCACCCAGTTTTTTTCCTTTGAGACCACATTCTTCAATGAGAGCTCCCGCAGGATTCCCTTCGGGATTGCGGAACACACAGCCACACGATTTATCACTATATGGCTGGCTCTTCGTTCGCCGGTCGATGATGCCTAGCTGCTTTTTTCGCGCCGCCTCTGATGGAGTTAATCGGAAGGTAGCGGCTGCGATCACTAGAGGTTTCTCGTGAAATGAACTGAACCGGTAGGAAAAGGCAAGCTCCTCTCTTTGCAAGATGTGCCTTTCTCCCCTCTCATCAATAGCGGTTACCTCTTTGAGGACATCACATACTTCTGCGCCGCCTGCGCCTGCATTCATAAAGACAGCTCCACCTACGGTTCCGGGGATCCCCGAGGCAAACTCGAGTCCCCCAAACCCTTTGCGGGCTGTCTGACTGCCGAGGAGGGAAAAGCTATACCCAGCTCCTACATAGGCCTGGTCTTCTCCAAACTCGCAAAAACTGATTTTGTTGAGGATGACAAGGCCATTAAAGCCCCGATCGTGAAAGAGGGAATTGGAGCCTTTGCCTATGACTAGATAAGGGAGGTTCTCTTTGTGGCAGTGGCGGAGGATCTCTTGAAGCTCTTCGATTGTCTCAGCTTCAGTAAAGAACTTGGCTGGCCCCCCTATCCCAAAGGTGGAGTATTTAGCTAACGGGCAGTTCTTCTGAAATAGTCGCATCCTCACTTTCCTTGTGCAAAGCATCTAAAATCGCATTGATAAAAGCACCACTCTCTCTCGTGGCAAATTTCCGGGTCAACCGGATCGCTTCTGCAATCACAACTTTTGGAGGAACATCGGTATGAGAAAGCTCGTACAGCCCCATCCGGAGAATCGATCTCTCCACACGGGGAATACGACCATCTTCGTAGTCGTTGGCCTTCCCATTGATCTTCTCATCCAACTCACTTCTGAGCTGCCAGATCGCCTCTGCCCTCTCTTTGCCCTCTCGGGCTACCCTTTTGGGGATGGTGAGCTGACGCATCACCATAGGGATAATCTCCTCCCAGTCGCTCTCTTCGAAATCTCGACTATAGAGGAGTTGAAAGACAATTTCACGGAATTTTTTTAAAGGAAGCGCCATCAAGAGAAGAATAGCATAGAAAGGGGCTTTTCTACAACAACTCCGAAAACACTTATTTAGAAAGACTTAGATTTGAGATCGAAGCATCCACGCCGCTTTTTCATGGAAGCCAAGCCGTCTTCCCATCAAGTCGACGGTTGCATGATCGCCATGCTTCTCACTTAGAGCAGCTAGGGCGCGAGCATCCCGAATCACCACTTCATGGGCTTTCACGAGTTTCTCAAGCCATATATGCTTCGGATGGATCTGGTGATCCTCCTCTAGGGAGCTAAGCTTTTGGAAGCTACCTAAGGTCCCCTCAACGAAAAAGCCAAGTGCCCGGATCCTCTCAGCAATCTCATCAACAGCCTCGGCCATCTCCTCATATTGCGCTTGAGAGAGCACATGGAGAGAGTAGAACTCTCCTCCTGAGATATTCCAATGAAAATTTTGAGTCTTGAGGTAAAGCGCATAGCTGTCTGCCAGGAGCTTTGCAAGAGCTCCCCCCACTGAGGCACGCGCTTCTTTGTCCATTCCCGTTTCAAATTCCATACTTTTAGCCATAATATATTTTCGTTGAAAAGGCAACAGGATTCAGTTATTCTCCGGGGTTTGGTGGAAAAAAGATGATCGGAATTTTTCTAGACACAGAAACTAATGGTCTGAACCCGAATAAACATTCGGTGCTGGAACTTGCCTATAAAATGATCGATACAGCTACAGGCGAGCCGGTCCACTCATACCAGACATACGTCGCCCAAAGCCGAGAGGTCTGGGACCAGGGGGACAAAAGAAGTCTTGGGATCAACGGGATCACCTGGGAAGAGATCTCAAGCGGCAGCCCCCCACAGGAAGTGGCCAAAAAGATTGAAGAAGACTTTGCCCATTTCGGAGTGGAGCGAGGAAAAGCAATTTTTATTTGCCAAAACCCTTCTTTTGACCGGGCCTTCTTTTCCCAACTCATCGACCCCGACAAACAGGAAGCCCTCAACTGGCCCTACCACTGGCTCGACCTCGCCTCAATGTACTGGACGGTTCACCCCGCTCCCTGGACTACGGGAGTCTCCAAAGATAAAATCTCTGAGTACCTCAGTCTCCCCCCAGAAACCAAACCCCACAAGGCAATGAATGGAGTGGATCATCTCCTCCTCTGCTACCAAGCGATCGTGGGCTTTCCAGAAAGTGCCGTAAAGCGCTGAAAAAACTTTGACTTTATTGTGATTTTTCGGAGAATGACCATCATGCTCAACGGGTATTTGTAGATGTTCCATTCCATACTCCCCTTTATTGAGATGTTGATCCTTGCGATCATGCTCAATTACCTCCTCTCCTTTTTCTGGAATACCCGGTCAAAAGATCTCATCATTGGGCTTCTCGCTTTTATGTTTATTCTAGTCGCCTCCTCCCTCCTCAACCTTCCGATTCTCCACCAAATCCTCACTCAAATCTCGAGTATATTGCTCATCGCCATTGTGATTATTTTTCAGCCAGAACTCCGCGCTGCCCTTTCAAAGCTCAGCCTAAAAGGGCGCCGCTTTAAAGAGTTTACCGAGTTTGATCGCTTCCTCGATCAGCTCGCCGGCTCTGTCTATCGCCTTTCGGAAAAACGGATCGGAGCTCTCATCATTCTCGAGCATGAAGACCTACTCGACGAATATGCTAGCAAAGCTGTGATCCTCAACTCACGGTTCACTCCTGAACTGGTTGAGTCAATTTTTGCTACGACTACCCCCCTTCATGATGGTGCAATCATCATCCGAGAGCAGCTGATCGTCGCTGCGTCGGTGATTTTGCCCCTTGCAGAAGATAGCTCACAACTCACCCGCTCAATGGGGACCCGCCACCGTGCAGCCCTTGGCCTAAGTCAACACACTGACGCTCTTGTCATCGCGATCTCAGAAGAGTCTGGAAAAGTCTCTATTGCACGCGAAGGGGTGATGACTAGAGGTGTGAAGATCGATCGATTTACGGCCATAATCCGAAGCATTTTCACTTCACCCAAAGAAAAAGAGTCTACAGGTAAATTTCAACTCAAGGAGTGGATTAAGAAATGAGATCTCTCCTCGAAAAACTTTTTGTTGAAAACTGGCAGAGGAAGCTTCTTTCACTTTTTCTTGCTGTCATCATCTGGTTCATGGTCAACCAGTCTCTCATCACCTCACGGACGATTAGCAATATCCCGATCCGCATTATCAACATTCCCACAGGAAAAACGGTGGTTGATTTGCAGAGCAATGGAGTCCTGGCTAAAAGGCAAACACTCACAATAGTGGGCAACAAAACTGTGCTTGAAGAGATGAATGCCAATGACCTGGAAATTGTCATCGACGCCCAAGGCCAACAAGGAGAATGGATCGCTTCGATAAGCCGCCGCAATCTCACCTCCTTGAACCCGGGCATCGATATCAGCGATGGAATATCGCGGGTTTCTGCAGCAAGTGTCTTTATCCGTCTCACGAAGCTTGTGACTGAAAAAATCCCCGTCTTTGTCGTTCAACCGATTGGTGAAGCCCCCAAAACCTATCAATTCATCGATGTATGGCCTTATAAGCTCTCTCTCACCGTCAGCGGCTCTGAAGAGGTAGTCAAACGTCTCAAAGCTAAAGGAGTTCGCCTCACCCTCGATTTAAGCAATATGACGAAAGCCGAGCTCGATGCCCTCAGCACCCGCCCCGGGACTAGCCATAGCGACGAGGTCTCTTTCTTTGTCCCTGAGCAGTGGAAGCGAGTATCCATTCCTCTTCTTTCTGAAACTCCGATTGAAATCGACGATCCAGAGGCGAAAAACTTGCGCATTGACTTCACTAGGGTCTCACTCATTCCGGTAAATTCAAAGATCCCCGTTTCTCTCTACTTTCCGACAGAAACCCTTTCTTCATTCAACCCCCAGTCGGTTGCTCTGACGACTTCATCGATCGTCGAAAAAACCAAAGGACTCTACCTCTTCAACCTTCCACTCTATGCAAAAGGAGTCCCTCCCCACTTTGTCCGGATCGTCGAGCAGATGATCGAAATGACCGTCACTGTCGAGCCAAATAATCGGAATCTCCTCTGGAGCGTTGAGTTCATCAACCCAAGGCTTCTTGAAGACAGGTATGTCTCTCTCATGATGTCAGAAGTGGCCGAAGACGAATACAAAGAACTTCTCCCTCTTGCACGTGAGGAACATCTTCGCAACCGGTTCCGAAACTACATGAACAGGTTCCGGCTCTATAAATCTAATGATGAACGCCTCAACCTCGATGTCCAACTTGAAAAAGGAAAAGTCTCGATTGAGGAAGGGACACCTGCCTCCCTGTCCACGACCAATTTCCTCCACAAAGAATGACCCGCTCGATTCTCCTCCTTAAAAGAGACTTCACAGCCATTGGGGGAGCAGAAAAATATGCTCGCCAAATGGCCCATGCTCTCCACGAAAAAGGGGCAAGAGTTACCGTCCTTACCTCAGGGCCCACCATCGAAGCTTTTCCCTTCGAAGTGATCTCCGTGCCAAGACAAACAGGGAGCAGCCTCCAGAAAATTCTCAGGTTCGATCGATTTGCTGAGTCCCACCGAAAAGCTCAGAAACCCGACCTCGTTTTAGGGCTCGAGCGGAACTCTTACCAAACCCACCTGCGTGCAAGCTCAGGCACCCACCGCGCCTATCTCGCCCATCGAAAAAGCGAAGAGCCCCTCTGGAAATCGTTTCGCCACCAGATCAATCCCCTCCACCGCCTCCTCCTCCACATCGAAAAAAAAGGCTTTGAAAATCCCGCCCTTGAGACCCTCTTCACCAACTCCCATCTCGTCAAAAGAGAAATCCTCTCCCACTACAACGTCGCCGAAGAAAAAATCTCTGTTATACACAACGGAGTTGAGTGGGCTGCATGGCAGACAAGCTTCGATAGATGGCCAACAAATTCTTCAAAAGAGCGGTATGAGTTCCTCTTCGTTGGCCACAATTTCAAGCGGAAGGGACTCGACCGCCTCCTCCAAGGGCTTGCCCAGCTAAAAGGGACCGACTTCCACCTCTCAGTCGTCGGAGAAGACAAAGAGCGAGATCGCTACGAGCACCTCGCCCAAACCTTAGGACTAAATGTCACTTTCCATGGCTCCCAAAATGAGGTCTGCCCCTTCTACCAGAAGGCCGACTGCCTGGTGATCCCCTCCCTCTATGACCCCTTTGCCAACGTGACCATCGAAGCCCTAGCGATGGGCCTGTTCGTCATCAGCTCAAAGACCAACGGTGGATCTGAGATCCTCACCTCCCAAAACGGGACCCTCATCGAAGATCTCTCCTCTCCCGAGGCAATGGCCCAGGCCTTAAGAATAGCCCTAAAACACCCGAAAACTCTTGAAAGTGCACAAGAAACCCGCCATGGGGTAAAATCGATGGACTTCTCGCTTCAACTCGGCGAATACCTCAAAAAACTGTTATGATGAACTACATTTCCTATTTGGCAATCCGGCTCGTAGCCCTCCCCCTTGCCTATCTCCCCTACCGGTGGCTCCACGCCCTTGGCAAAGGGATGGGAAGCATCGCCTACCCTCTTCTCTCCAAATTTCGAAAACGAGCCCTTGCCAACCTAGCGGCCGCCCCTGCCCTCTCTCTTACCCCTGCAGAGATCCGTTCTCTCGCCAAAGCCTCCTTCCAAAGCCTGATGATCACCTGTCTCGAGTATCCAAGACTCGCGCGCGAGACCGACATCTCCCGCATCGCCTCTTGCGAAAACCCTGAAAAAGCCAATGAGATCATGGCTGAGGGAAAAGGAGTGATTTTCTTCTGTGGCCACCAGGCCAACTGGGAACTCCTCTTTCTAGAAGGAACCAGCCGGATGCCTGGGATCGCGATCGGTAGGCCCATTAAAAACCGCCTCCTCTACAACTATGTCCTCCAAATGCGGCAGAAGTTTGGAGGAACCATCATCCCACCCAAAGATGCCATCAAAGAAGGACTCCGCGCCCTCAAAGCAGGGAAGTTTCTGGGAATTGTCGGCGACCAAGGGATGCCAGGAAGCGGCTACAGCTCCTCCTTCCTTGGCCGGAAAGCCTGGACCTCTCCTGTCCCAGCTCTCCTTGCCTATAAAACCAATACTCCTCTGATCGTTGCCACCACCACCCGGAAAAACGGGAAATATTCTATCCACTACAGCGATCCTCTCTTCCCCGATAAAACCCAACCTAAAGAGACCGAAGTTCCCAGGCTCATGGATGCCGCCCTCTCCCTCTTCGAAGAAGGGGTAAAAAAACACCTGGGCGAGTGGATGTGGATCCACAACCGTTGGAAACAGCAGACCACCGATGCGATAAGGCGCCCCTTTCGCCACGACACCCTTGCCATCTTCCTCCCTGATGCACCAGACCTCCTCGAAAAACTCCCCCTTTTCCGCAAGCTCTATCCTACTGAAGAGATCACCCTCTTTGTCCCAAAAAAACTCAAGCCACAAGTCACCCTCGAAGCCGAAGTGATCCCCTATACCCATCTCAAAGATCTCCTCACGGAAGACTACCGCTTCAAACTCCTCTTCAACTTTACCCAAAACAAAGAAATCGACCGCCACTTCGCCAAACACTCTGCGCTGAAGATTCACCATCCCACAAGCATCGACAGCGAGCTCGAAACACTCATTCGAGGGACACATGGCTGAAAACCGCTTCTACCTAGATGCTCCTCTCAAAGAGGGCTCTCTCGTGCGGCTTGAAGGAGAAGAAGCCCACCACCTCCACCGAGTCATGCGCCGAAATGAGGGTGACCTCGTTGAAATCGTCAACGGGCGCCACCAGCTCGCCATCGCACAGGTGACCCAAATCGAAAAAAGAGCCGTCCACCTCAAACTTCAAGAGGTAAACACGACCCCTCCTCCCCCTTTCCAGATTATCCTCGCCCAAGCCTTACTTCGTCCCAAAAACCTCGATCTCGTCATCGAAAAAGGGACCGAGCTGGGGGCAACCGCCTTCTACCTCTTTCCAGGAGAACGGAGCGAGAAACAAACCCTCTCCTCCACCCAAAAAGAGCGGCTTCGTCACTTAAGCATTTCAGCCCTTAAACAGTGTGGCCGCCTCGATCTACCCCAGATTCTCGAGAAACCACCCCTCACAGCCTGGGAAAAGCCTGAAGGAACCCTCCTATACGGAGACCTGAGCTCTACCTCTCCACTCCCTTCCCCTACTGGAGATACCCTTATCTTCATCGGCCCAGAGAAGGGTCTCAGCTCCGCCGAGGAGAAAATCCTATCTAACACCTTTAAAGCAAGCGGCATACGCCTCAACTCGAATATACTTCGTGCTGAGACGGCTGCTATTTGCTCTCTCAGCTTAATAGCCTCCAAATAATTATATTTGTTTTTATATTAATATTATATTAAGGATGTGATACAATATTAATATAATCTTAATAAACTAATAAAGGAGGTAGGATTATGTCATTAAAAATTCACCAAAATACTCCTGTTACACTAAACAGGCCTTCAACACCACCATCTCTAAAGCCAGAAACGCAAACAGCGGTAAAGGCCATTGATGCATTTTTTGAAAGAGTTGGCAAAATGAAGGACATCGACCAAAACACTGCCGATGTATCGATCATGCTAGGAGAACTTAAGGGAAGAATTCAAAGTGGAGAAGAGACTGTGGATAATGTCACTTTAAAGCTAATTCAGCTAGCAACATCGACGATGTATACTGGCAAGTAATACTGAACAATAAGAACAAAAAAAAAGAGGTTGGAAATTCCAACCTCTTTTTTTTATGTCAGTCTGCTGTTGAGAGCAGCTAGCTCCTGGCGAAACCCAAATTTGTTGAGCCCTTTTTGCAATTCGCCGAGCTTAAAAGCTTCAAGCGAGTCTTCTTTAAAGAACTTCTGAATGTCTGCTTCTGTGCCCATGACGAACTTGAAAGCTTCAGATACCATCCCTTTGGCATTTTGGAAATCCGCAGGGTAAGCCTTCTGGTTATAGTTTTCCAGATGTCGAACGAGGTTAGCTAGATACGAAAATTCAACAGAAAAGCTCAAATCGGGCCCTCTCCCTTTCCTAAAGTTGCCTTCTCCAAATAGGGCTTTGAAATCTCTTTCTAGTGATTTAACACACCCTTTCTGGTAAATCTCCGTTGAAACTCTTTTGTCAGCAGCAAGATAACCTTGCTTCAGTTTTGCTATTTGACCCTCTAAAGTTGTTAGTTGACCACCAAAAGCTTCAACTCTACTTTTTTCCCGAACGGCCTGTGAAAATACTCTCTCAACGGCCAAAAAACAGGATTTTCCCCTTGCAACATCTCCAAACGTTTTGTATTGATATGTCTCTTCAGAAAGATTTCCAATTAAATTGAGGATTTCATCCCGCACTGTTTTATCTGAGAAATCAAGCGGGATTTCAAATAATTCATCGAGAAACACCCCCAACATAGACTTGCTATGATCGTCGGTTTCATTCAGGAGTTTCCTAGCAGCCTGATAATGCTCCGAATCTAAATCTTTTAAAGGCTCTAAATACTCGTTGATCATTTGAACTCCGGCAAAAGCCCCTGCGTCTTTCAGCCTTTCAGGTGAACTGGTATATCTATGCAAGATAGTTGGCAAATTTTTGAGTTTTTCCACATGCTGATCTTGCTTAGGCCCTGATAGACCCACCCTTGCTTGAACAGGCGATTCCACATCGCTGTCAGAATCAAAACCGAATTCGCGATCTGAGCCCGTTGTCGGGCTCGTAGGCGGAGATGAAAATGGAGAAGGAGAAGGAGAAGATGATGGGGACGGCACAGAGATCTCACGTTGATTCAGTGAAGGTCTATCTTCTGAGGCCGATGAACTGCTACTTGAAAATAACCAAGCGAATGCAGATACGATCCACGAAACTAAATCAGATAACCATGTAGGGCATATGCTCCAACTTCTCTCATTGCTTTCTGAGGCCATTGGTGTCGGAGCATCCGGATGTACAGCATAGCCTGCTTGGTTTATTCCTAACATAGTTCTTCCTTTTTTTTGTTTTTATTTACTATATTTTAACATAAATCCAACAATTACAGCAAACTATTTATAATAAACAACTTAAAATTATTATTACAAAGAAAAACAATTGATATAGAAAGACTTAGAAGGACTTAGAAGGACTAATCCGAAGGATCAGAAATGCCGGGGATCTCCTCCCCTGAAGGAGCGAGCTTACGGTAGACGGTCCCTTGGACAGGATCCAAGGTGACCACTTGGCCATTTTGAGTGCGACGAAGGGCCTCATCAGCCCGTACTAAAGCTGGAATCCCCAGATCCTTAGCAAGTTGCAGCACTAACTTTTCAGATTCTTCGTCCTCAGGGAGGTTTTGAAGGATGATCGCTTTAGCCTTCTCTAAAATGGGGTAGAAGCTCTCGTCATATTTAGATATGACGACGATTTTCCCCTTGGCCATCGTTTGGGCATAGGCATCCAAGGCAAGGATGTGGCTGATGACTCCCTCAATCGCCTCTCCTTTAGAGCTGTCACCTCGGACGAGAACCTCGCCGATGCTTTCAACCATCATCATGTTGGTGGTTCCCGTCATCCCAAAGGTGGTCCCTGCAGTGAGGACAATCAGATCTCCAAACTGGACCAGGTCGTGTTTCCTCGCGAATTCACTGGTCAGTTTGAGTGCCTCCCCCGCCGAGTGGGTATCTTGAGGCTCTACAGGGTAAACGCCCCAGTTGAAGGCGAGCTGGTGGTATGTCTTCTCGTAGGGAGTCAGGGCTATGATGGGCATTCTTGGACGATAGCGGGAAATGAGATTAGCTGTGCTGCCGCTGCTCGTTAGCGCAAAAATGGCTTTAGCTTCCGAGCTATAGGCAGTTTTTACAGAAGCCATGGCGATCGAGGAAGAGATATCATGAGACCCGATTCGAGAGTCTCGATAGAAAAACTCTTCAAAGGGAAAATCGGCCTCTGCTGCCTCAACAATGCTCTTCATCAGCTTGACTGTTTCTATCGGATATTTTCCGACGGCGGTCTCTCCGGAAAGCATGACCGCTGAAGTGCTATCGTAGATCGCATTGGCCACATCAGAGGCTTCTGCTCTTGTGGGCCTGGGATTATTCATCATCGACTCAAGCATTTGAGTCGCAGTGACGCAAGGCTTGGAGGCTTGGACACACTTGCGGATCATCATCTTCTGAAGAACAGGGACCTCTTCGATTGGAAGCTCAACTCCAAGGTCTCCCCTGGCCACCATGATCGCATCGGCCATCTGGACGATCCCATCAAAGTTTTCAACGCCGGTGCTGTTTTCGATTTTGGCGATGATCTTGATCTCGGGCTTACCCAGCTCATGAAGGAGCGATTTGATCTCTCGCACATGGGTAGAGGAGCGGATGAATGAGGCGGCGATGAAATCGACATCCTGTTCACAACCAAAGCGGATGTCGCGAACATCTTGCTCGGTCATCGCTGGGAGAGGAACATCTACATGGGGCATGTTGACCCCTTTTTGGCTTTTAATCACACCTGGGTTGAGGATCTCAACCAGAACTCCCTCATCGGTTGTTTCTAGCACTTCGGAGACGATATATCCATCATCAAAGAGGACACGGTCGCCTACTTTCAGCGGATCGAGGGCAATTCCCGGGCAAATCGGAAGATGGGCTGGGTCTTTCGCTTCTTCGCGGACGAGCAGGAGGGAATCTCCTGCAGCAAAGGAGCGTTCTTTTTCTAGTACGCCAACACGGATCTCAGGCCCTTTTGTATCGAGCATAATCCCAAGGGGGATCCGTTTCTCTTTCCGAGCTTTCTTGAGGTTATCAATGGTCTTTTTATGGGCCTCATGGGTCCCATGGGAAAAGTTAAGGCGGGCTACGTTCATCCCCGCATCGATCAAGGCAAGGATATTCTCATAGGAGCTTACCGCCGGGCCCATGGTACATACAATTTTTGTTCGTGTTCTCATAATTTTATTGTTGCAGAATCCCCCCTTGTTTCCAACCCCTGAATCGAGGTATCATTGCGAGTTATGCAGCCAAATATCGTATTGAAAAAGGTTCGGGTCCACAACCTGAAAGAAGTTGATCTCGTCCTTGAGCCTGATCAGCTGATCGTTTTCACCGGAGTCTCTGGCTCAGGAAAGACCTCTCTTGCCTTCGACACGATCTACGTCGAGGGGCAGCGCCGCTACATCGAGTCGCTCTCCACTTTCGCGCGCAGACATCTGGGCGATATGAACCGCCCTGACGCAGAGCTCATTGAAGGAATATCCCCTACGATTGCGATTGAACAGAAAACTGCCGGAAGGAACCCCCGCTCGACGGTGGGGACGATGACTGGGATCTATGACTTCCTTCGGATCCTCTATGCGCGGATCGGAATAGCCCACTGCCCTGTTAGCGGGGAGCGGGTCACCCCGCAGAGCACTGAGGAGATTTTGAGACAGATTGGCACATGGCCCAAAGGATCTAAAATCTTGGTCCTCTCCCCTTTTGCCAAAAATAAGAAGGGGGAGTTCAAGGAAGAATTTGCCGACTTGCTTCGAAAGGGGTACACACGGGTCCGCCTCGACAAGGAGATCATTGAGCTCGGCGAGGCGATTGAGGTCGATGGGAAGGTAGCCCATGACGTGGATCTCGTGATCGATCGGCTTGTGATCCGCGACGAAGACAGGGGGAGACTTACCGAGGCGATCACCCGAGGTCTTGAAGTGGGTGAAGGACTCGTGTCTGTAGTCGATGCAAAAAGTGGGAGAGAAGAGCTCTTCTCCCAGCATGCCCACAGCGCCAAGTCGGGCCTCTCCTATGGCCCGTTAGAACCAAGCGACTTCTCATTCAACCACCCCTCGGGGATGTGCCCCGCCTGTCAGGGGCTTGGGACGATTTTAGAGTTCACGCTAGACAAAATCATTGATCCCGACTTGAGCATCGCAAACGACTGTTGCAAACTCGCCAGCTCGTTTGGGACGGTACGGTACGGGAACATCTACAAAAACCTCGCTCGCCTCTATGACTTTTCGGTAAAAACCCCTTGGAAAAAGCTAAGCCCCAAAGCCAAAAAAGTATTTCTCTACGGAGTGAAGAAGAAGTGGGTCGCCATGCGCTTCTCCCACCCGAAAAAAGGGACGAGATGGACCGAGTATGTCCAATGGAGGGGTGTCCTTCACGAGGCAAGAGAGCGCTACCACCAAGCCTCTTCCGACTCCTACCGGACCAAAATGGAAGAGCTGATGGAACAGTCCATTTGCCCTGACTGCAATGGAGCGAGGATCCGCCCCTATCCGAGTGCCACCAAATTTGGCGGAAAAACAATCCATGAGCTCACTGCCCTATCGATTGGAGAGACCCTCTCTTTCTTTGAAATGGTCTCTCTGACCAAAGATGAGGAGATCATCGGCGGTGAGGTGGTGAAAGAGATCCGTGAGCGGCTCTACTTCCTTTCTGATGTGGGACTCCACTATCTGACCCTGGAGAGGACTGCTCCCACTCTGTCAGGAGGAGAGGCCCAGCGAGTTCGACTCGCCTCCCAGATTGGATCAGGCCTGTCTAAGGCCACCTATGTCCTCGACGAGCCCTCGATTGGTCTCCATCCGCGGGACAACACGAGACTTTTGAAGAGCTTGCGAGCCCTGACCGACAAAGGGAACACAGTGATCGTGGTCGAGCATGACGAGGAGACAATCCTTGCCGCTGACCATATCGTCGATGTGGGCCCTCTTGCCGGAAGCCTTGGAGGAGAGGTCCTCGTCTCGGGAGGACTGAAAACTCTCCTTGAAGAGAAGCGCTCCATGACAGGAGCCTACCTTCGAGGTGACCAAAAAATCGCGATCCCTAAAAAGCGACGGACGAAGGCGAAAAAATGGCTCACGATCGAGGGGGCCACCCACCATAACCTCAAGTCAGTGACGGCGAAAATCCCCCTTGAGAGGTTAGTGGCGATCACTGGCGTCTCCGGGTCAGGGAAGTCGTCGCTCATCTCAGACATCCTCCACCCTAGCCTCTCCAACCTCCTCCATCATGGAAAAAGCAAGGTCGGTGACCACAAAAAGCTTAAAGGGACTGAAGAGATCGATAAAGTGATTGGAATCGATCAATCGCCAATTGGACGAACTCCCCGCTCCAACCCCTCGACCTACATCAAGCTTTTCGATCCGATCCGCGACCTCTTCGCTAAGCTCCCAGAAAGCCAAGCCGCCGGCTTTGGCCCAGGCCGTTTTAGCTTCAACGTGAAAGAGGGGTCATGCCCCCAGTGCGGCGGGATGGGAATGGTCAAGATCGACATGGACTTCATGGAAGATGAGTGGCAAACCTGCTCCCACTGCGAGGGTGCGCGGTTTGATCAGAAAACCCTATCGGTCGAGTACAAGGGGAAAAACATCTACGACGTCCTTGAGATGACCGTTGGTGAAGCCGTTTCTTTTTTCGAGACGATCCCACCCATTTGTAAAAAGCTGCAGATGCTCATCGAGGTAGGACTCCACTACATCAAGCTTGGGCAGAGCTCCCCCACCCTGTCAGGAGGCGAGGCGCAGCGGATCAAGCTGGCCAAAGAGCTCTCTCGCCCCTCCACCGGAAAAACCCTCTACATCCTCGATGAACCAACTACTGGCCTCCACTTCTACGACATCCAAAAGCTGATCGAAGTGCTCACTCGCCTCGTCGATAAAAACAACTCGGTCGTTGTGATCGAGCACAACATGGACCTTGTCAAAACGTGTGACTGGATCATCGACCTCGGCCCTGAAGGGGGCGAGTACGGGGGAGAAATCGTCGATGCAGGAACACCTGAAAAACTCGCCAAGAACGACTCTCCAACAGGTCTTGCAGTTCGGCACGCGCTGAATCCAAAACCGATCACTCCAGCCATGGCTGTACCAAAAGAGAATGCCTCTCCTGATAATACGATCCAAATCGTGGGAGCCGAGCAAAACAACCTCGAAGGGGTCGACCTAACCATACCCCATGGACAAATCACCGTCTGCACAGGCCCCTCCGGCTCAGGAAAATCCTCTCTCGCGTTCGAAACAGTCTACGCAGAGGGAATGCGCCGCTACACCGAGTCGATGTCCGCCTATGCACGCCAGTATGTGAAGCAAATGGCCAAGCCCAAAGTGAAAGGGATCGAAGGGCTCCTCGCCTCGATTGCGATCGAGCAGAAAAACCACGCGGGGAACCCCCGTTCGACGATCGGGACAATGACTGAGGCCTACGACTATCTCCGCGTTCTGTTTGCCCATCTGGGGATCGCCTACTGCCCTGAGACAGGAGAGGAGATTAAGGCAATCAGCAAGGGGTATGTGACCAAGCAATTGATGGCCCTTCCCCCCAAAACCAAAATCCAGA
>Ga0180437_10001792_pt1 | contig 35987 bp, 27 predicted proteins | sample SS_ome_4_FD_132410 | JGI IMG/M metagenome (GOLD analysis project Ga0180437, IMG submission 132410) | Hypersaline lake sediment archaeal communities from the Salton Sea, California, USA - SS_3_D_1 metaG | ecosystem: Environmental > Aquatic > Non-marine Saline and Alkaline > Hypersaline >... | reverse complement strand
TGGTCGAAGGGGCAAATCGGGGACACAATACTAATTTTGAGAAAATGGGGAAGATAGCAAAACACTAGAAACCGGGCCTTGCCCAGATTACCAGAATTGGTATTGTGTCCCCGAATTAGTCGGGAAAATGCTCAGGTGCGTTGCTCTCAGTTGCATGGTCGGTCCCCTCACTGGTTGGAAGTCACTGCAATGTAGTACGGGCATGGTCCCCGCGCCGTTGGCAAACCAATTCGCCTCTCCTCACGTTCCGTTTGTGCAAAAACCCCGCCGGGCAGTGCCCGCGCGGGCTGTGAGCCTAGTGTCTCCTGCTCCGCCGCGCCAGGGCGAACCCACAAGCGGCCAGCAGCGACCAGACCAGGACGGTGCCCGGCTCGGGAATGATCCCCCCGGCCGGTTCGGGCGTAAAGGTGATGCCCCCGGTGAACACGGTGCCGTCGTAGGCGTCGTGGTCGGCGGTCTGGCCGTAAAGATAGATGGAATCTCCGGCCGCCAACTCCAGCGAGTCGGTCGTTGCGAGCGAGGCCGGCGCGGCCGGCGTATGGTCCCGTGTGACCAGGACGTACTGGAGGTCATTCCAGGAGCTGCCATCCCAGGTGGCCAGGTGCCATTCGATGTCCGTCTGCTCGTGATTCCGGCCGATCAGGTCGAAGCTCACATCGGCGGTTCCCGGTCCCGGGGCCTTCCACTCCAGGGCGATCTGCGCGTTGTTCTCCGCGTTGCCCCACACGCCGTCGCCCTGGGTCGTGCCGCCAAGCGGCAGCCGGGTCGTCGTGCTGCCGTTGCGGAACACCCCCCGGTCGTTGATGGCGTAGCCAGCGTCGGCTGCCCAGCCGTAGGGCCGCGACGTGCCGTCGCTACCCAGCTCCATGAGCAGAAACGTGTTCGGGTCGCGGACGATCGGCGAGCCCTGCTGCCCGAACCGCGTTTTGGGCTCATACTTGTACCACCAGTTGCCCTCACCCGTCTGCGTGGCCGGGCCGCCCGTGGCCCCGGCGGGGATATTGGCGTAGAGCCCGTCGACCACGTCGAAGTAAGCCGCCGACGCTCCGGCCGCCCAGCCGACGACCAGCACCCCGGCCAGCAGGCCCGTAAGAAGTCGTTTCACGTTCATGGCACCGGACCTCTCTTGTTCGTGAGTGTTCGTCACTTGGCACCCGTGCCACCGAAAATCGTCCGTTGGGTTTCACCGCGGATCGCTATCCCCAATCGCGAGCGTTCTTCCTCCTTCGCCACGCGGCGCCGCAGCCCAGCCCGGCCAAGAGCGACCAGATCACGAGCGTGGCGGGTTCGGGGACGGCCACGAAGCGCAGCGTGCCGTCGAGCAGCAGGTTGGACGTGTCCCAAATCTGGTTGTTGGGCAGAATGATCTGGTCGAAGGCTCCCTGGAAGGCGTCAACCGAGAGCAGGGTCCAGACGTCGCCCGGCCGGGGCACGGCCCCGGGGAGCAGCTCGACCTCGAGGGTCGCGTCGTTGGCGTCGAGGATCGTGGTGTAAATGCCCGGGTCCGGGTTGGGCACGAGCAACTGGTCGGCGGTCGTGCCGTCCTGGATCTCGAAGACGTAGGTGCCCGCGCCGTTGAGCGTGGCCACCAGATCGGCGCTGACCAGCATGTCCACGGGAATGTCGCGGTGAACGCCGGGCTCGCCGCCGAGGCCCAGGATCTGCTCGTCGTACAGGACGTTGTTCGAGGCGTCGCGGATGATCATGTTGAAATCGTTGTGACGATTGTGGCAGCAGTCGGTGCGGCCCCAGAGTTCCACGGAGTCCAAATTCGCGGTTGTGTCGAGCGTGATGGTGAGCCAGGCGCCGGCCGTGTCGGTCGCGTGCCAGACCGAGCCGTCCCAGAAATCGCCGTTCGTGTCACCGTCGTTGGCGTCCCCCGGCTCGCTCCCCCAGCCCGACGACGAGGCCGAGGCGTCGCCGTTCGGGTACAGGGCCACGTTGATGCCCGTCCCGGTTTCCCATGCCTTGACCTCAGCGAAGTGCAGGTGCTCGTTCATGTTTTGCACCAGCGTGATCGTCTTGGCCCCGGTCAGCGGCCCCCTGTCGTCGTTCTGTTGAGTCCCGTCGAACTGTTGGGTCCCCACCAGGTTATCGCCGGCGATTTCGTAGCGATTGGCGGGCGGGAGGTTGGTCGGATCGCCGCCATAAGCGAGGTGCATAATCTGATTCTCGAAGAGCGCCTCGTTGAAGATCGTCGCGTCGTCCATGTACCCGTCGAACCAGTGGTTGTTGATCGACTTGCCCAGCGTGGCCGTCGGCGACACGTAGAACGCGCCCGGGCCGGTCTGGTGGATCAGCTTGCCGGCCTGGTAGATCTTGTACCCGTCGGCGCCCGGCTCCGTGGTGATCGCCAGGTGGTGCCACTGGGTGCGGTCCGCCACCTCGGGCAGCTCCACGACATCGACCCGCGACGTGTTGCGGAAGGTGTTGAAATAGGCCAGCCCATTGGTGTACGGGTAGTGGGAGCTTTGCGAGGTGTTGCCCGTGCCCAAGCCCTCGAGGCCGCTCCGAGCCGACGATGTCGGCGTGTGGTTCGCGAGCTTCAGCCAAACCGACAGGGTCGCCGCGTTGGTGAAATCGGAACTCGTATCCGGCAGTTGCAGATATTGTTGGGAGCCGGCGCTAAGCTGCACGGACGCCCCGCCCAGCGCGCTGGTGGCCGTGGTTCGGGCGGCCCCGTTCTGGGGCGAAAGCCCGTAGCCGTTCCCCGACAGATCGTCCCAGGGCGTCGCGGCCGAGTCGAAGGTCCAATAGCCCACCAGGGCCGCCGAGGCGGTCGCCGGCAGCGCCAAGGCGGCGACGGCCAGCGCCAGCGCCGGCCCGAGACGTTTGCAGGTTGTCGACATCTGTTCTTACTCCTCGTGCTGAAAGTGGCGAGCGGACACTAGTTACCAAGGTGAATCAATCTCAGTCCAATCGCTGCGAGCCGGGGCGTGGCGCCCGCGCTCGATGATGCTCACGATGGCCTCGCGCTCCTCGGGCGACCAGGGCCTGCGCATCCGCGCCGTGCGGCGCCGGCGCTGGGCCATGCCCAGGCCGACCCCCAGGCCGAGGACCGACCAGATGAACAGCGTCGAGGGTTCGGGCACCTCGTAGAAAACGATCTCCTCAACCCCGTCGTTGCTATAAGGCGATGCGCCGGTGACGTCGTAGCGCACGTACCGTGCCCGGATCGGCGCGAAGCGATCGGTTTCCGTCCAGATGTCGCCGTCGTCCGCGTACGTGTAGCTTCGCGTGGCGACCGACGTTGCGAACGTGGGGTCGTTGCTGAAGATCATGTCGAACGAGACGCTGTGATCGAGCACGTTTAAGCGCTGGAAGATGTCGAAACCGGAGATCAGCGTGGGGGCACCCAGATCGAAATCGAGGTACGTGTTTGCCCCCTGCGTTTGCGAAGCGTATTCGGGATTGAGAAGGCCGACGCCCCAACCCACGTAGCCGTCGACGGCGTTCGCCTGCGCGTAGTTGGGATTGAACGGAGGCGCCCCGCCGATCACCGTTGCGGGAACGCGAAAACCTTGGGCGCCGTTGAGGAAACGCATCTCCGTGGCCCCGTGGTTAAAAGAACTGGAGCCCGTGATGTCCGTCACGTCCCAGCGCACGTACTGCGCCGTGGTCTCGGGGAAAAACTGAAGCGGGCCGCCGCGCTCGTTCTGAGCGGTGGCCGGGTTGTTGAACGAGCGGACCACGTCGTCGGCGTCGCCGAAGGTGCTGTTCTGGCTGAAGATCAGGTCGTACTTGACGATCGGCTCCGCGTGCTGGGACCACCGGTTGGCCAAGGCGAAGGCATTGATTCGCGTCGGGCTGCCGAAGTCGAAATCAATGTAGGTGTTGATTCCCAAGCCCCGGGATGCGTACTCGGGCAGGTCACTGTCAAATACGTTGGCCGCTACGTATCTGGTGTCGTACGGAGTCGCACTGGTGGTGATGAGCGGGTTCGGCAACACGGCTGCCCAGACGCCGCTGGACAACACGAGCAGCAGCACGAGACACAAAGACGTCGCTTTCATGGGTCTACCTCCCTTATTTGGAAGAGTACGCGCGAAAGAGACCAGGTTCCTTCGCCCGATCAGGTTGTTCGATGTCTGCCGTTCCCGGCCCTCCCCTTCCGCTGCCGGAGGAATTGCCCGACCTTCTTGGGGGCCGCGTCCTTCAGATAATTTCTCTTTCCTACCCCCAATTGCCCGCTCACGGGCCATTCCTGACACCATTTTGTGGAATTTTTCCGAGAATCACTCTGGAGCGGGGACTTGACTCGGGAAAACCCCCTGGATAAGTGGAAGATCGGTCCCCTTTAGTGTGGAGCAGTGCCGCATTTGCCCACAGATCGGGGGGGGGTGAATGCTGCGATCCTGCGCGCTTTCGCCGGCGCGCGCTCGGACCGCGTCGAGAAACCCCCCGAGAGAAGTAGGGAGAAGTTGGCTGCCACAGCCGCTCAGGGGTCAGTCGACCGCCGTCTCGGTGCCGCGGATCAGCCAGTCGCTCCCGCTACCCCCCAGGAGGGTGTCGACTCCCCCTCCCCCAGAGAGGGAATCGTCCCCCCCGTGGCCCATCAGCCAGTCGTTGCCGGCGTCGCCATAGAGGACGTCGACGTTGGGGCCGCCGATCAGCACGTCGTTCCCTTCGTCCCCGGCAGCATAGGCGGGGAGGGGCGTGTTGTTCACAAACAGGTCGTTGCCCGGGCCGCCGCGAAACTCGACGGCCCGGACCTCGGCCGCCTCGAACACCCACGGCTCGGCGTTCGGCCCGGCGGCCGCCCGGTCGGAGAAGACGCGGACCTCGACCTGTTGGCCCGACGGGCTGAGCGAGACCTCGACCTGGTCGCCGTAGCCGGTTCCCAGGATGATGACCCGCCCGGTGGCGCGAAGGAGTCTGACGGTGGGCGCAGGGCCGAGACCCTGTCCGAACGCCGGCGAGAGCCCCGGCCAGAGCAGGGCGATCAGGCCGAGCCAGGCAATCGGTGCCCGCAGCCGGGGCCGGGCGAGGATCGATTTCGCGGTCGTGGCCGTCATGAGAAGCTCCCTTCTTTTTCGTTCCCGTTGTTCCCCCTCGTTCCCAAGCTGGAGCTTGGGAACGAGGAGAGAAACTTCCGAAGTTTTCGAGACTTCGGAAGTCTCCGGGCTGTTAAGGACTACGGCCAGTTGGCAACGCTCCCGCCCGAGGGCCCGGCGCTGGCCTGAGCAAGCGGGGCGAGCATCACCTGGTCGTAGAGCACGAAGCCCGAGTTGCCGACGGCGCCCAGTCCGCAAGGCCCGGAGCGCAGCGGCTGCGGGTCGCTGGCGCTTAAGACCACCTTGCCGTTTACGGAGACCTGGATTTGGCCGCCGGCGGCCTGGATCATCACGTCGTGCCAGGCCCGCGGCGCGAGCTGGACCGGGGCCGAGGCGAGGTTCTTCTCGGGGAACTTGCCGCCCGGGGCGTGCAGGCGCCGGCCGAGCACGAACTGCCGGGGCTCGAGCCGTAGGAAGTAGAACTGCATTCCCTGGGGCGTCTCGGTCGAGCGGAAGAAGACGTCGCCCGCCCCCTGTTCGTAGCCGTAGCGGAACTTCAGGGCGAAGTCACTCACCGGCCCGGCCGCCTGCCAAATCGCGTGTCCGCCGCCGCGCGTGGCCAGGGCCCGGCCGTTGCCCGCCTGGACAAAGGCGTGCTGGCAGGAGTAGTGCCAGCCGCTGACCGGATCGCGGTCGAAGTCCTCGCGGAGTTGCGAGGGCTGGCCGGGAGCGGCGCCGGGCTGGCTGAAGCCGGGGCTCTGCCAGGGGGCCGCCGGAGTCTGCGCCGCCGCGGGCAGCGCAACGAGCACCGCGATCGTGATCGCAGTGCCCAGGGTCATGACTGTTCGGACCATCGTACTCTCCTTCTGCGAAATAGGGTGGGGGGATTTCGGCCGGGGCGGTCTTGAAGACGCCGCTCGGCCCGCTTCGTCATCTATTACCGGCGTTTGGGCGATCGTGACGCGGAATCCCGGGAAATGCGGTCGGCTGCCTGTCTCGTTCCCAAGCTGGAGCCTGGGAACGAGGTTGAAAAGGAAGGTGTGAGCGGCGGCTTCTCCGGATTTCCCGTCACAAACCGCACCCGGCGCGTAGTAGAGGCGAACAGTTGGTCCGGCAACGAAAAAGGGACCTGGTTTGTCTTGCCGGAACGGCCCGCAGGGTGCTTCGCACAAAACAAACCAGGTCCCTTTTTCGTTGCCGATCACCCCTTCCCCTCACACAAGGAGACGTGTCATGAGATCCGCTTCGCGCAAGGCCGCCGGGATCGCGGCCGCTGCCACGCTGGCCCTGGTCCTGCTGCTGGTAAGCAGCAGCGACGCCATGGCCCAGTGGGGGTTCTTCTACAACCCCCAGAACAACACGGCCGGGTGGAAGCTCGGCGCCTACCAGACCCAGTACCAGTGGGGGCCGGGCTGGTTCCAGAGCCAAGGCGTCGGCCCCGGCGGAGCCCAGGGCGGCTACTACAAGGGCCCGGGCGGCTTCGGAAGCTCCTACTACCAGGGCCCCGGCTACACCGGCTGGTCCCAGTGGAGCCCGAACCAGAGCCAAGGGGCCGGCAAGCTCCAAGTCCCCTGGCTGAACAACGGCAAACCCATCCAGTGGAGTTACTGAGCCCGTTCGTAGTGACCCGATTCATCGGGTCGCCCTTGGCGAGTTCGTAGTGGCCCGATTCATCGGCTCTGGCTGCCAAAACTTGGCCTCCGGCCGACAGGGGACCGCATGAATGCGGTCACTACGAACTCGACCGTTACGAACGTGGGCTGTCGGGCCGTCGGGCTGAAGCCCGGCGGCCCGACGCTCCCAACGGAGGATCGGCCATGAGTGGACCGCTCACCGATCTGATCCCCCCGCCCCCCTCGAAGACGCTCGGGGCGCGGCCCGAGCCGGCGCGTGCTCGACCCGCCGCCGACACGCAAGCCACGAGTCTCCGGGCCGGCTCGATCCCGACGCAACTGGCGCGCCGCCGGCCCCGCGCCGACGGCACCCGGCTCTCTGCCCCCGCCGAGCTGCTGCTCACCCTCTGGCCCTTCTGCGACTTGCCGCGCCCGGTGCTCTGGGCCTTGATCGAGCGTATGCGATCGCGCCGCTTCGCACCCGGCCAGGCGATCATCCGCCAAGGCGAACGGAGCCGGCGCCTGGCGATGGTTGCCGAAGGCGAGGTCCGGGTCCGTGTACGCGCCGGACGCAAATCCCACGAGATCGCGCGCTTGGGCCGCGGAGCCGTGCTCGGCGAGATGGGGCTTCTGACCGGCGCGCCCTGCACGGCCACGGCCGTGGCCCTGACGCCGGTCCGCGCGATCACGATCTCCGCCCGGCGGTTTCGCCGCCTGGCGGTGCGCTACCCCGTGCTCAGCTCCTCGCTGGGCAGCCTGGTCGCCACGCGTCTGGGTCAGGCCCCGGTCGACACGCTGGTGGGCAAGGTCCTGCGCGGCTATCGCGTGCGCCGCTGCGTGGGACGCGGCGGCATGGGCGTGGTCTACGAGGCCGCCCCGCTGGAGGGCGGCCGGCGCGTGGCCCTGAAAATGATGAGCCACCGCTTCGCCTTCGACCTGGAAGTGCAGCAGCGCTTCGAGCGCGAGATCGAGATCTGCCGCTCGCTGCGCCATCCCAACGTCGGCCGGGTCCTGGAGCACTTCACTGCTTTCGGCACCAGCTTCATGGTGATGGAGTTCTGCGACGGGCCCACGCTCGACGAGGTGCTGCGCGCCGCCGGCCCGCTCGGCGAGGACCGCGTGCGCCGCATCGCCGGACAGCTCGCCGGCGGCCTGGCCTACGTCCATCGCCACGGCGTCTGCCACCGCGACGTAAAACCCTCGAACGTCATCCTCACCGGGCGCGACCACGTGAAGCTGGTCGACTTCGGCCTGGCCAAGGCCACCACAGGCGGCGAGCTCACGCAGCAGGGCTGCATCCTGGGGACCCCGCGCTACATGCCGCCCGAACAGCTCAGCGGCCAACCGGTCGACCGGCGTGCCGACCTGTTCGCGCTGGGCTCGGTGGTCTACGAGATGCTCGCGGGCAAGGCCCCGTTCGCCGACGAGAGTATCGCCGCCATCCTGGGGCGCGACTGCCGCTGGTCCCTGCCCCCGGCCGACGAAATCCGGCCCGGGCTGAGCCACGACCTCTACCGGTTCCTCGAGCAGACGTTGGCCGTGAATCCTTCCGATCGCGTGGCCGACCTTCAGCGGATCAGCCGGGCGTGGCGGCGACCCCCATTAGCCCGGGTTGTTCACGGATGCTCGTAGTGACCCGATTCATCGGGTCCGACCCGCGTGAATGCGTCGAAAACGGTGTGGACGTCTCGAAGACCGCATGAATGCGGTCACTACAAACGGTGGTGAATCACTCGGGTCGGTGCTCCGCTCACCACGGCGAACGCAACTCCGCGGGGCACGTCCCCTCGTTGCGGAAGCGCTGGGAGGCGGTGTTGAGAATGGCCACGACGTCTTCGGCCAACAGGAAGCCCTCTCGTTGCAGTTCCAGTGCGGCCTCGGTCATGCGCGAGAGGTAGGCTTCGCGCGTAGGGTACCGCTCGACGACGGAGGGCCTCGGATCGCCGCTTGTTCGTCGCTCGCCGGGCTTAAGCGCAAACGGCAGGTACATCCCCTCCAGCCCGGCCAGCATCTCCTCGGCGCCGTACTTCGCGTCGCGCAGATTCCAGCCCGTGTAGGTGCCCAACGGCACGGCCACGTCGGGCAGGCGGACCCCGGCGATTTCGTTGCCGTCGGCGTCGACCGCCGGGACGAGCGTGCAATACGGCTCGCCCATCTTCGGCGGGATCACGTCGGCGATCCCCTCGGTGTGGAACCTCGACCCGAAGTCCAACCGGGCAGGCCGGTAGTAGCCCTCAGGCAGGTTGACCCCCGGGATGCGGGGGAACGACTTGCGGAACGCCTCCAGATCGACCAGGGTCCCGTCGGCGATGCGCGGGTAGCGGCTCGGCGGCGGCTTTTTGCCGGTGCTCACCCAGTCGTCGAGGGCCACGAGCATGGCGCGGAGCACCGGGGGGCGGTCGTCCAACACGTTGCGCGGCTGCTGGCAAATCCCCGGTGTGTTCGGCCCGCCGCCCAGGTGCTGGGCCCCAGCCACGAAATAGACGCGGACGTTGTCGGGCAGCGTAAGGTCGGTCTTGCCCTCGACGTCGGTGTGCAGCAGCGAGGCCGCCCGAGTCCAATACTCGGTCGACGTCTGCGTGAAGATCATCTTCGGCACGTGGCCGGCGGCCTTGGCCCGGGCCAGCGTGTCGCCGCGCTCGCCGGTCACCGGATCGGTTTGCACCACCGGGGCGAAGGGGAAGAACTCCGAGCCGGCCAGGTTTCCCTCGTGGTGCGTGCCGTATACGGTCGTCATCCGGAAACGATGGTTGAACATCCCCTTGCCGGCCCCGGCCACGTGGATCAGGGCCCCGTCGAACGCGCCGCGGCGTGCCTCGTCGGTGTTCAGCCCTTCGTAGATAAAGTGGTGAATCAGACGCCCTGACTGTGAAATCCCGAAAATATAGGCATACTCCACGCATCCGTACAGCGGGTTGGCGGTCCCCTGCCGGTCCCGTTCGGCGTAGCGGAAGAACGAGACGCAGTCGCGCAGCGCCGCCAGCCCGAGCCCGGTCACGCGCGGGTCCTTCGCCGTGTAGACCAGATCGTAGAGCCAGCCGGGGCGAAAGCCCTCCTTCAGGTAGAGGTGCGTCGGGTCCGGCACCGGCTTGCCGTCCTCCCAGCGGGCGAAGGCCCAGGCTTCGCGCGGGACCTCGACGGGCGGCTCCGAGCGCCGGGGACGCATGGTCAGGCTCGCCATGCCGTTGTCGAGGCTCGCCGAGGGATAGGCGTCCGACGTGCCCCAAGGGCTCCAGAAGAACGGGCGGCTGTAGACTTTCTCTTTGGTGCATATTTCCACGTGGGCCTTGCCGGTGATCGTGCGGCCGTCTTCCCGGGCGATGGGCAGGCCCACGAGCAGGCGCCGGTTGCCGTCCTCCACCACGTCGCCGTTCCAGCCGCACCAGAGGAGGGAGTAGCCCCGCCGCATCAGGAACCCGTTGCCGGCGTCGGCCAGCGTGGTGGGGTCGTTGCTCCGGGCGCCGTTGAACGTCGAGATCGCCAGCTTGTTGCCGCGGTTGTTCACGTCGTACAGGATCCGCCGGTTGCCGCGCCGCGGGTCGGCGGGCATCAGCAGAAAGAAGTCGCTCCAGCACTCGACGCGTCCCCCCTCGTTGCGCGGGGCCAGCTCCAGGTCGTGGATCCTCGTGTTGGCCGGATCGTCCGGATCGACCTCGACAAACAGCCGGCCGGTCACCTTCTCGTACGGGCCCGAGCGGCCGAACGAGTGCCCGTCGGCAAAGGGCACGCGCCGGTCGATCTCCATGCGCACCACTTCGGCCCGGGCCGGCGGGCGTTCCGGCGCGACCAGCAGTGAGAGCGCGACGGCCAGGGCGACCGCGCAGGATCGGCTACGAGGGGAATCGGTCACGATGTTGCTCCTCGTCAGAGGGTTGGCCTCTCGGTTCGAAGTTCTTCCCGTAGGACGGATTGCCCAATCCGTCCGTTAACGGCTCACACTCGCCTGCGAAACGTGTTACCGGACTACCCCCCCGGGCGACGTTTCGGAGTAGCCGTCGACAGCTCACTACGGGTGCCGTATTTTCGGACGGATTGGGCAATCCGTCCTACAGTTTCCGCTTCACTCCGACCCTCCCAGGCACACTATCTCCCCCCCGAGCGTGGCCATATACAGCCGGCCCCCGGCGGCGGCCATGCCGTCGAACACGGGGGCGGCCGTAAGCGGGTGCTCGGCCAGCACGTTGCCGTCGGCCGCGGAGACGGCCAGCAGGGCACCGGGCTGCGCGGCCCGCAACTCGGCCAACGCCCGATTGTCTGCCCCGGCGCGGGAACCGGCGATGAACAGGGTCGCGTCGGCCAAGAGCATAGCGCGGACCAGCACCGGCACCGAGGTTTGCCATTTCAGCCCCGGTTCCCGGCCCCCCCGGCGTCGCCCGGCCGCGTCGGGCTTGGCGGTGGCGAAGAGCACGTAGGGGTTCTGCCCGGGGGCGACCAGCCCGCTGTCCTGGTAATCGCGCTTGACCAGCCCCACGTGGCCGGCGTGGACGTCGCCGCCGTTGCCCGAGTCGTACTTCGAGCGCCCGAAGCCGAACAGCACGTCGTCGTCGGCGACCATGATCCGGCCGGCGGGCGCCTGGCGCGCGGCCTGCGGCCAGCCGCCGAACCCGCCCCGCATCCACGTGCCGTGCTGCCAATAAGTGCGATGCCACCAGGTGTCGTCGAGAAAACCGGTGGCGCTGAACAGGTGCGGCTTGACCTGCGTCGGGTTTCCCTGCTCGTCGAACGCCAGCCACCTCATGTAGACCGCGTCGCTGGAGGCCGACAGGATGTCGGGCATCCCCGGGGCCGAGACGCCCCCGCCCCTACCCGGCCTCGAGTCGTGGAACTCCTGGGGCCCGCGAGCGAAGACCGTCCGCTGCACGAGCACCTCGCCCGAGAGCGCGTCGAGTGCGTAGAGCCGGATGCCCCCGTCCAGGTACGGCGAGCGGCCCGCCGCGAACCACGCCTTGCCGTCGCGCACGAGCACGCTGCCGTGGACCGGCCACGCGGACTCCACGCTCTGCATCGCCACGAGGAGCCGCTCTTCGGGCGCCGCGCGGAACCGCCATGCCAGCTCGCCGTCGCTGGCCCGAAGGCAGTAGACCCGGCCGTCGCGGCAGCCGAACAGGACGAGCCCGCGGAAGATTGTTGGGGGCGAGTCCACGCCGCCGCCGACCGTGCGCGACCACGCCGGCCGGCCGGACTCGGCGTCGAGCGCGTAGACCATGTCGGCGTCGGCCCGCGATACGAAGACCTTGCCCGCCCCGATCGTCACGCTCGTGAGCCCCGGGCCGACCTCAGTGCGCCAGACCTCTTTCACCCGGGCCGGCACGGCGGCCGTGGTTCGTCCGCTTCGGGCCGGGTCGTGGCGGTAGGTGGGCCACTCTTTGGAAGGATGAATGGTGAATGATGAATGATGAATGCCTGCCGCCGCGAACGCGGGGCCCTTTTCCAATCGCTCCCCCTCTCCCCCTCGCCCCCTTTCCGCCTCTTCTTCAGCCGGCGCCATGGCCGAAAAGCCGTGGAGCCTCGACTCCGGCCGGCACGCGCAGGAGTCGGGCGGCACGTAGAGCAGCCCGTTCGAGGGCATCACGCCGTACTGGCAAGTGCCGCGCACCCAGGGACTCGCGTTCCAGCTCCAGTCCCGCAAGTCGACGAACTCCACGCCCACGTCGCCCATAATGAGAAACCGCTCCGTAGCCTTGTTGCGGTAGCACCGCGTGTGCCCCCCGACGGGCATCCCGTTCTGCGGGCGCCTGCTCTTCACCTCGCCGGTGTGAAGGTCCACGGCCGAGTCGAGCAACGCCTGTTGCGGCGCGACGTCGGCCCCGCACCAGACCTTGCCGCCGATCACGAAGAGGTCGCCGGGGTTGCAGAAGCCCTGCAAGCTCTTGCCGGTCCAGAGTTTGCGCCCGTCTTCGGCCTTGAGCGCGACCAGGTCGCCGACCGGGTGGCGCCGGATGTCGGTGTCGCTCATAACCCAATCTACTTCGGCCCCGCCCCGCGGGACGTCGCCCGGGAGCCCGCCGCTCGAGCCGTCGGCCGAGAGCACCACGCCGCCGCTGGCGACCAGCGTTGGCGCCGACCAGGAGAGCCGCCTGGTGTAAACAGGTCTGTCAACGCGCCACTGCTCCTTGCCGTCGGCGGCGTCGAGACAGATCACCTGCCGGGTGTTCTGGAAGAACAGCCGTCCGTCGGCCACGGCCGTCGCCGTGGGCATCAGCGCCCCGGTGTCGCGGTCCTTGCGTTGCCAGACGACGTCGCCCGACGCGGCGTCCAGGGCCACGATGCCCTTTTCCCGCGCCTCGGGCGGAGGATAGAAACGCTTAGCCGGGTCGTCGGGCGGCGTCATGTCGATGCGGCCCACGACGACAAACAGCTTCTCGCCGGTGCAGAGGATCTCCAGGGCCCCGTCGGTTGCGTCGTACTCGCGCACGGTTCGGCCGGTGGCCGCGTCGAAGGCCGCCACGCGCTTGCCGTAGCCCAGCGTGGCGTAAACCCGATCGTCCACCGCGACCAGCCGGCGGGCGATCGCCGGGGGGCCGCTCCGGAACACGCGGAAATGCCCCTCCCAGGGACCGATGTCTCGCTTCCACAAGAGGAGCCCGTTGAACGCATCCCGGGCGACGAGGCGCCACTGTGGCGGCGCGGCGACCGCAGCCGTGGGTCCCTCGTCGATGATGTAAAATACGCTGCCCCGCGCCGAAACCAGCGCCGAGACGCTGTTCAGGTGCTCGTGGCTCCGCAAGTGGATGGGGTCCGCGATCCACTGCACGCGGGAGGGCGGGCCCACCACGCGGTCCTTTGCCACGGCGTTGTTGCTCGGGTCGTGCAGGAAGTGCGTCCACTCGTCGATGTTTGGCGGCCACGGCTTGACCGTCTTCGTCCAGCCGTCTCCGCTTTTCACGTACGCCACCCCCAGCGGGGCGAGCACGCGCGTCACTTCTTCCATCGGCACGTTGCCGAGATCCTCCGCCACCACGAGGTTGACGAGGTTGTCGACGTACGGCAGGCGCGGCCGTTCGAGCGCGGCGGCCGATACCGGCCCGTAGAGGCCGAGCGAGCGGATGTTCTCCCGCGCCCTCTCGACGTTGCTTGCGTCGCGGTCCAGGCCGTGGACCAGGTAGCGGTCGTCCGCGCGCAGCGCGGCGGTCAGCGTGCCGTCGCCGCAACCGAGATGCACAATGAGCCCGCCGGTGACGCCGGTCTCGTTCAATATCTGCCGGGCCCGTTGGCCTGCGTCGCCCTGGTTCGGTCCGTCGGCCGCGTGCAAGGCCTTCGCGCACGCCAGAGACACAACGGCACAGAACACGCCCGCACAAAGGACGGACGCGGTACGCACGTTTCGGATCATGGCTTCATCTCCCGGATACTGAGGCGGATTTCCTCGGCAGATTGCCGGCCTCAATGATCCCATCTCGGGCCGGCGCGTGCAAGCGACACGCCGCGGTCGCCGCATTTCGGGCACGGTTGCCCACGCTTGAAATCCCCGGGGATCGTGCTAGAATACGCTGCCTGCTTACCCACCACGCAACACCGCACCGGAGCGAGACCATGACCCGGCAATTTCAACGCCTCGGCCTTTTTCTCTTTCTGTTCGTGCCCGCTCATCTGGTTGCACCGATCGGGGCGATCGGATTGAGCGGGCCGTGCGACGCCGCCGCGCAGGAGAGCGCGGGCCGGCGTCCCAACGTCGTGTTCATTCTCACCGACGACCAGCGGTGGAACTGCCTGGGCGTGGCCGACGATTCGGCGATGCGCACGCCGAACCTCGACCGGCTAGCCCGCGAGGGTGTCTACTTCCGCAACGCCTTCTGCACCACGTCGCTTTGCTCGCCGAGCCGGGCGTCGATCCTCGGCGGGCTTTATGCCCACAGCCACGGGGTGACCAACAATTTTACGGAATACCCGGTCGACCTGCCCACGTTTCCGCGCCAGCTCCAGAAGGCCGGCTACCAGACCGCCTACATCGGCAAGTACCACATGGGCGAGGAGAACGACGACAGACGCCCGGGGTTCGACTATTTCGTCACCCATAAGGGACAAGGAAAGTACTTCGACAACGTCTTCCGCTTCAACGGCGGAGAACGCCGCATGGTCAAGGGCTATTACACCCACGTGGTCACCAACATGGCCATCGAGTGGCTCGAAGGGCGGGACAAGGACCGCCCCTTCCTGCTCTACCTGGGCCACAAGGCGCCGCACAGCTTCTACTATCCCGAGCCGAAGTACGAGCACGCCTTCGACGAGGTCGACGTCCGCTACCCCTTGACCGCGTTCCACCTCGAAGACAATCCGAAGTGGTACCAGGCGCGGCTCGACACGTGGCACGGCATCTACGGGCCGATCTTCGAGTACCGCAAGGACTTCCCCGACCGTTCGGCCGAGGGCGTGCTCGAGTTCGCCGACATGGTCCGGGCCTACCGCGGCACCATCGTGAGCGTCGACGACTCGGTGGACCGCATTTACGAGTATCTGCGCCAGACCGGCGAGCTGGACAACACGCTGATCGTCTTCACCACGGACAACGGGCTGCTCGAGGGCGAGCACGGCATGGTCGACAAGCGCACCATGCACGAGGCGAGCATCCGTTTGCCGCTGGTGGTCCGCTACCCCGGGCTGACCCCGCCCGACGCCCCCAAGGTGATCGACGAGCAGGTGCTCACCGTGGACTTCGCGCCCACGATCCTCGATATCTGCGGCGCCGAGCCGCTGCCCCGGGTCCACGGCCGCTCGTGGAAGAAGCTGGTGCAAACGGGCGACCCCGAGTGGCGCAAGAGCTGGTACTACGAGTACAACTACGAGAAGCAGTTCCCGTACACGCCGAACGTCCGCGGCGTGCGCACCGATCGCTGGAAGTACATCCGCTACCCGCACGGCGACGGCGGCCCCGACCGCCATGAGGCGGAACTCTACGACGTCCGCAGCGACCCGAAGGAGACGCACAACCTGATCCGCGACCCGCGCTATGCCCCCGTGGTGGCCGAGCTCCGCCGCGAGCTCGACCGGCTGATCCGCGAGGCCGACGGGCACCCGGATAAGATGCCGCTCGATGAAGGCGTCAAGAGCGAGCTGCCGGACCCGGACATTCGGTGAGCCAATGGAGCCCAGTCTTGCCCTCCTTCTGAAAGCACCGGTTCTCGCCCCGGTCGGGGTTTCCGTTTCACCTTGCCACGAAGCGAGGAACCGTCAAGGCGATAGCTTCGTCATGTGGCCCGGGCAGGTCCAGATCAGCGGCGGTCCGTCGTCGGGCTCGAAGGGGACCCTTTGCAGGTGGCCCCAGACGGACCAGCGCTCGGCGAGCTGGGCCGGGTTGTGCGGGGTTACCACCTCCCGGTACAGGAATCCGTAGACGAGGCTCCCCGACCCGTCGTCCAGCACGAACATGCAATTGGTGCGTTCGACCACGGTGCCGGTGATCGTGACCAGGTCCTTTTCGTCGGGCTTCCGCGCGGCCGCCTCCTTGTTGCTCAGCTCGGCGATCGGCGGCGGCTCGGCCCCGGCCGCGGGCTCGAAGTCGTAGGTGACGTTCTTGCCGTCGATACCCAGCGTGAACCGGTCGACGTAGCCCTTGAAACCCCGGTAGTCGTTGGCCCAGCGCACGGTCTCGGGCCCGAACACGGCGGCGTACTCCTTGCGGGCCCCGGCCACGAAATTGAGGCACGTGCCCGTGGCCGTGCAGGTCGGGGCGCCGGGCGGATCGGTCGCATCGTCCCAGCCGGGACTCTTGAAGCCGCCGTCGGCGAAGCTCGCGGTCGAGGTAGGCACGAGGGTCCAGTCGCCGTAGGCATCGACCAGCTCGGCCCACGAGGCAAACTCCTGCGGCGGCGGCCCGGCGGTGAACCAGCGCCCGCACATGACCGGGCCGGGCTGGTTGAACTCGATGGCGTCGTAGCGGAGCCACTTCTTGCAGTGCCGGCCGCAGTTCTCCCCCCGGACCTTGAACTTCTGCCAGGGCATGAACCAGAACTGCTTGCGCTCGGCGCCGTCCGGACTCCGCGCGGTGAGCTGGAGCTGGATGAGCTGTCTCGGGTAAATCCACCATCCCTTCCAGCTCGTCCAGTGCTTCGGATTGGACGTCGCCACGGGGATATGGGCGTTGTAGGCGTAGTACTCCATGCGGGTGATGCGCCGAAGCGCCGTGCCGGAAAGCTCCCGGCCGCCGAACGTGTCAAGCCCCAGCCACGCGCTGGGCGGCGTGGTTCCGGCATCGAGCCCGATCGTCGCGTAGTACGCCCCGCGCCCGAGGTCCTGGCCGTCGTCGGCGACGAAGGCTTTTTCCCGTTCGTACACGGCCGGTCCGTAGTTGACCAGCTCCGCCGTGGCCCCCTGGTGCGTCGCGATGGCCCAGCCCTGCATGTCGTCGGGCGAGACCGTGACAACCTCGGCATCCGCGCCCAGCGCGCCTCGCACGAAAACTGCCGCCAGCAGGTTCAGGAAGAGAATCCCTCGTTTCATCGCTGCACTCCTACTTCTACTGTTTGACCTCCACCCCTGCCAGCTTGCCTGGCAGGTGGACGAGTTTGCGAAGCCAGCCCGTCGCAAATGCCCGCGGCTTGCCCGCGGGATTGTTACGTTTGTCGCTACTGTAGCTGCGAGCGTGAATCTCCCGCGGGCATCCCATGCAAGCTCCTCAAACACCGGCTCATGGGCCGGCGCTCATCCCGCCCAGGACCTTCCAGCCGCCCTTCTCCCGGATCCAGGTATGGGTGATTCGCATGGATCGCTTCTTTCCGTCCTTGAAGATCAGCCGTACGGTATAGTGGTTGACCGCCACGTTGCCCAGCACGCGGATGCCGGCCGGCTCGATCTCGAAGGAATACGCACCCGGCTCCGCGTAGCTCTTGCGCACGTAGCGGGCCCCGGTCTGTTTGTCCACCGGCCGCGGCTCGCCCTCGGGCCAGCCCAGGAACTGCTCGTGCCACGTGGCGATGATCCGTTCGTACTTGGCGTCGCGGTTGTACTCCCAGTAGGCTTGCTCCAGGGCCCAGATCTCGGCTTCCGCGGCCTTCTGCGCCGAGCCGGCCGTTGCGGTCGGGTCGACGCCCTCCTCCGCGCCCCGTGCCGGCTGCACCCCCCAGGCCGCCCCGCCAATCGCCAGCAGTGCCGTCAGAATCTTCACCGGGGAGTTCTTTCGGATCATCGTTGCCCTCCTTTCACTTCCGGGCGGTGCCCGGGCCGTACTTCACCACGTTTCCGTCGATCAGCGAGAGATAGAGCCCGCCCGCCGCGGCCGACATGCCGTCGAATACGGGGAAGCTCTCCGATTCGTACTGGGCCAGCTTGCGGCCGTCCTCGGCGGAGACGACGCACAGCAGGCCCCCCTTCTTGCCGAGCCACGCCGCTTCCTGGGCGTGAAGTTCCGCGTTGATCTCGTCCTTGGCTCCGGGCAGGTAGCCGAGCATCTTCGTTTCGTCGGCCACATCGGGCGGTCCGGCGATGAACAGGTTCTTTCCACCCAGGGCCATGGCGTTGACCAGCAGGGGCAGCGAATCCTGTTCCCAGTGGACCTTGCACCCGCCGAGAGAACCACCGCGACCACCGCCGGGCCCCTGGGCTTTCTTCCGCCCGGCCCCTCCGGCCTTCTTCCCGCCGCGACCGGGCGCCGCCGGCGCCGCTCGGGCCGGGTCCTTGTCGGCCGCGTAGAGCCGGTAACGTGTCCGCGGATGAAGCATGTTGCCCAGCGGCTCGCTGCGGAAGGCATAGACCCGCGAGTCGTCGAAGACCATGATCCGCCCGCAGGGAGTGCTCCTTCGCGGGTTGGCGTAAGCACCCCACCCCTCGCCGCACGTCTCCCCGTAGATCCAGTACGACCGGTGGTACCACAGGTCGTCGAGGAACCCGGTCTGGCAGAACAGGTGCCGGCCGCCTTCCGCGTCGCGCTCGGCGGGGGCGAGCCCCAGGCGCTTGCCGTCGAGGTCGAACTTCTGCGTCTGCATGTAGACGCGCTGCCCGTCGCAGGACAGCAGGTCGGCATTGGCGACGGGCATGTACTTTTGGACGATGAGCGTTTGCAGGTTCTTGCCGGTTCGAGGGTCGTTCCGGTCCATCACGGTTTCGGAGAGGAGCTTCCCGGTGGCCGGGTCGAGGCGCACGAGGCGCAGCCCGCCGTCGAAGAACATATTGCGGCCCGCCAGGGCGTATACCGCGTCACCGTAGACCAGCACGCTGCCGCTTACGGGCCAGGCCGATTCGATCTGGTTGTAGGAGACGATCCGCTTCTCGCCCGGCGCGACGAGATACCGCCACGCCGGCGTGCCGTCGTCGGCCGTGAGGCAATAGACCCAGCCGTCGGCCGAGCCGAACAGGACCGTGCCGCGGTAGACGGTCGGCGAGGAGTCGATGCGCCCGCCGGCCGTGAATTGCCACGCCACCCTGCCGGTGTCGGCGTCCAGCGCGTAGAGCGTGTGGCGATCGACGGCGGCGACGAAGACCTTTGCGCCGGCGACGACCGGCTGCGTGAGCCGGCCGCCAAGCGGCACGCTCCACGCCTTCTCTAGCTCGGCCGGAACCGCGGACGGGCTGGACCCGCTGCGCGTCGCGTCGCGCCGATACATGGGCCAATCCCCATCATTTCGGATTCCGGATTTCGGATTCCGGATTTCCCCCCAAGCAGGTCCCTTCTCGATCCGCTCGGTCTCCGGCGTCAGACGTTCGCCGTCCGGCGACTCGGGCGCCAGGGCGCAGAGGTACTCGAGCTTCGACTGGTAGTAGCACGCGCAGCTATCCGGCGGCTTGTAGAGCAGCCCGTTGCTCGGCATGACCCCGTAGATGCAGCTCCCGCGCACGACGTGGTTGATGTCCACGGTGGTGCCGCCGACGCGGTAGAACTCCGTGCCCATCCCGTTGGTCATGATGTACTTGGTCGTCGCCCGGCTGGGGTAGCACCTCGGGTGCATGGGAAACGCCGGGAGGTTCTCGGCGACGAAGTCCCTCTCGATCTCGCCGCTTTTCAGGTCCATCACCTTGAAGTGAGTCCCGTTCCGCTGGGGCGTGCCGGTGTTGGCGGACCAGACGACGCCGTCGATCACGAACAGGTCTTCCGGACAGTGGTGGCTCGTTCTCATCAGCGATCCGGTCCACAACGGCGAGCCGTCTTCCGCCGCGAAGGCGCTGAGCTTCGTGCCGCTGGCAAACAGGACGACTCCGTCGGAGAAGACGACCCGCAGCGAGCCGCCGGTGGGGACTTTGCTCACCCCCGGGCCCGACGTGGCCCATAGCTGGTTGCCCGTCTCGCGGTCGATGGCGACCAGGCCCGTGCCGTTGTGGTAGAAGACCTTGCCCGCGGCGACGGTGAGCGTGAGCGGCGCGACCGGCGTGGGGTGTTTCCACCGGACGCGGCCCGAGTCGGCCTCCAGCGCAGTGATGACCCGCTCGGGGCTCTGCGGCGACCATGCCCATCCGCTGTTGGCGTGTCCGATTTCCCCGTAGCCGGCGGTCTCGGCCCGGTAGTTCACCGGGGGAATCTTGGGATCGACGAGCAGGTAGAGGACGCCGTCGGAGAAGAGGATTTCCTGCGTCGGCTTGCTGTCTTCGTAGGTCCGGACGAGCTTGCCGGTCGCGGCGTCGAAGGCCCGCACCGGCTCGCTCAATCCGGCGGCCACGTACACGCGGTCGCCGACGGCGACGAGCTTCCGCGGGTTGTGGCCCGGTCCGCTCTTGAGCGGCCAGTTGTTGGGGTGCCAATCCGGCAGCGGCTGCTTCCAGAGCAGGGTCCCGTTGAACCCGTCGCGCGCGATGAGCGTCCACCGGGCCGGCAGGAAGATGTGCCTGCGCAGCCCTTCGTCGATGACGTAGAACACCCGGCCGCCGGATGAAACCATGGCGTGCATGCTCGACATAAAATCGTGGTTGCGCAGCCACTTCGGCCCGGCAAGCCATTGAATCCTCCGCGGCGGGCCGACGGTCGTGTCGTTGCCGACCATCGTCCCTTGCGGGTCGTGATGGAAGTGGGTCCACTCGTCGATGGCGTCAGGCCAGGGCTTGACCGTCTTCTTCCAAGCCTCGCCGGTCTTCACGCAGGCCACCCCGTTCGGACACAGCACGCGCATCACCTCACTCATCGGGATTTGGCCGGGGTCCTCAACGACCACGAGGTTCACCAGGTTCTCGGCGTAGGGCAGGCTCCCGCCGCGGAGCATGTCGATCGACACGGGACCGCACAGGCCGAGCGATTGGACGTGTGCCCGGGCCGCGGCGACGTTCTTCGCGTCGGCGTCCAGTCCCTGGACGAGGTAGCGGTCGTTGGCTCGCAGCGAGGCGGTCAGCTTGCCGTCGCCGCAGCCGAGGTGGACCACCAGCCCCCCTTGGACTCCGGCGGCATCGAGTATCTCCTCGCCCCGCGTTGCGGCCGGGGCCGAGGCAACCGTAACCCAGAAGAACGCGGCGCAGAGGACGCCGAGATACCCCGTCGCTCGAAAGAAGTCTCTCATCGGAATCTCCTCGGAAAAAGGGGGCGATCGTGAGCCCACGGCGGTTCACCGGAAGCGGACCTCGCGGGTCTCGCCGGCCTTCAGTTCGATGGTGGCCGGGCCGTCGATCTGTTGGCCCTTCGGTGCGCGGAGCGTGTGGCGGCCGTCAACGGTCGCCCGCAGCACGGCCGACGTGGCCCGGCCGTCCCTCCACGCCAGGTCGATCTCCAGCCCGCCGCGGGCGCGGATGCCCCGCACGCTGCCGGTGGACCATGCGTCGGGCAGGGCGGGCAGCAGGTGAATCACGCCTGTGTGCGATTGCAGGAGCATCTCGCACACGCCCGCCGCGTAGCCGAAGTTGCCGTCGATCTGGAAGGGCGGGTGGGTGTTGAACAGGTTCGGGTGGATCATGTTCTGGAGCATCCCGTGAAGGATGCTGTAGGTGCGGTTGCCGTCGTGCAGCCGGGCCCAGATCGATATCTTCCACGCCCGGCTCCAGCCGGTCGAGGCGTCGCCCCGGGCGTTCATCGACACCCGGGCGGCCTGGGCCAGTTCCGGCGTCGTGAGCGGCGAAATCTGCCGGCCCGGGTGGACCGCGATCATGTGCGACAGGTGCCGGTGCTTGTCCTTGGGGTCGTCGCGATCGACCATCCATTCCTGTAATTGCCCCCAGCTTCCAATCTGCGGCCCCAGCAGGCGCCCGCGCATCGACGCGATCTGCTGGCGGAACGGCTCGTCCACGCCCAGGGCTTCGGAGGCCTCGATCGTGTTGGTGAACAGGTCCCACACCAACTGCTGGTCGAACGAGACGCCGTCCTCGTGCGGCCCGTGCTCCGGCGAAAAGCCGTTGGGCGAGACCAGGGTCCCGTCGGGCAGCTCTTTGAGGTGGTCCACCCAGAACTCGCACAGCTCCTTGAAGATCGGGTACGCCCGCGTGCGCAGATACTCCTTGTCCCGGGTGAAGGCGTAATGGTCCCACAGGTTTTGGGCCACCCAGGCGGCGTCGCCCTTCGACCATTTCCACGTGGAGCCGCCGAAGGGGCCGTTTTCCGCGTGGCAGATCCAGCCCCGCGTGCCAAACGCCGCCTTGGTCTCGTCGCGCCGCACGCCGCGGATCGACCAGACCCACTCGGCCAGCGGCTCGAAGCACTCGGGCAGGTTCGCCGCGTCGACGAACCAGTAGTTCATCTGCACGTTCACGTCCGTGTGGTAGTCGCTCCGCCAGGGCGGCCGGTTGCTGTGGTTCCACAGCCCTTGCAGGTTGGCCGGCATCGCGCCGGGACGCGACGAGCTGATCATCATGTACCGGGCGTACTGGAATTGCAGCTCTTCGAGGTCCGGGTCGGTCGAGCCCTGCTTGTAGGCGGCCAGCCGCTCATCGGTGGGCAGGCTGCGGCTGGCCTCGGGCGTCTCGCCCAGGTCCAGCTTGAAACGGTCGAACAGGGCCCGGTAGTCCTCGACGTGCTCGGCCAGCAGCGTCTCGAACGACTTCTCGGACGCGGCGGCGAGCTGGGCGGTGAGCCGCTCGTGGGGGTGTTCGCCCTTCCAGCCCTCGTCGCGCTGATTGAGATAATTCGTGTCGGCCGCCAGGAGCAACGTGAGGGCGTCGCAGTTCGTAAAGGTGATCGAGCCGTCGCCCGCTTCCAGCTTGCCGCCCTCGGCCAGCACGAGGAGCTGGGCCTCGTAGTCCAGCACGACGTCGTACGGCTCCTTCCTTCCTCGCGTGCTGCCGCCGGAATAGACGTAGCCGGCCAGCGAGCCGGTCGAGGTGATCTTGTTGTCCCGGGCGACGATCTTCCCCTCGTGGGCGTCGGCCAGCGAGACTTTGCCCGAGTAGGTCCCCGGCTTGTCGGCCGTGAACCGCAGGACCATCACCTGGGCCGGATGGCTGGAGAAGTACGTGCGGCGATAGGTCGTTCCGCCGCGCGTGTAGCGGACCTCGTGCATGGCGCGCCCGATGTCCAGCGACCGCCGGTAATCCTCGGCGGGCTCCGATTCCGCGGCGTCGAACTCCACGAACACGTCGCCGAACGCCTGGTACGCGCCGGTGTCCTTCTCGTCGCCGATCCACAGGCTGTCCTCGTTGAACTGGACGCGCTCCCGCTCAACGCCGCCGAAGACCATGCCCCCCAGCCGGCCGTTGCCGATCGGCAGGGCCTCGGTCTCCCACTTCTCGGCGGGTGCCCGATACCAGAGCACGTTGCCCGCCGATGCCGCGGGCCCTTCCGCCTCCGCCGCGGCAGCCGGGGAGACGACCGCGAAAAAGAAACACGCCATCAACGCCAGGCCGGTCTGCGGTTTGCTCACGATTCTGCTCCTTTGCACGATCGGATTTGGTTGTCGGTCACGCGATGCCTCCCCATTATGCCCGGCGGCAGCGGGCCGGGCAATTCTCTCCCGGTTCGCCCGGATAGAGGGTGTGCCGGGTCGGGAAACGGCGGACATGCTGTTCCCTTCACGGGTCTTGACAGCAGGTCCGCGCGGCGCCGGCGAGCGCCCGTGAGAGACGGTGTGTCGCGCGGCCGGGGCCTGGTCACTACGCGGGGGGGCGGGACACCCGTGTCCTACACGTCGCTGATGAGCTTGTCGTAAAACTCGACGTAGCGGTCTCTGGCCTCGCCCGCCCGGGCTGCGATGGCGCTGCGGGGGTGCTCGTTGTGTTGGCCGGTGATGTTGTACTGCACGTGCGGCCCCCAGTCGTACTGGCGACTCAGCGGCAGCAGGAACTCCTCGAGCGCCTTGTAGATGGGCCGGATCTTGAACTTGGGGTTGCGCAGAAAGCCGATCAGCAGCTCCATGGGGCAGTTGCCCGCCCCACGCCCCAGGCCGGCCATCGAAGCGTCGACCCGGTTGGCCCCGTGGATGATCGCCTCGATCGTGTTGGCGAAGCCGAGCTGCTGGTTGTTGTGGGCGTGCATCCCGACCTGCTTGCCGGTGGTCTTGCCGCACTCGAGGTACTTCTTCACCAGGATCTCGATCTGCTCGGCGTAGAGGGACCCGAAGCTGTCGACGACCACGATGACGCCGGCGGGCGACTCGGCGATGACATCGAGGACCTGGTCGATCTCCTGCTCGGTATTGGTGGAGACGGCCATCAGGTTGGCCGACACCTCGTAGCCCTGCTCGGCGGCGTGGCGGATCATGTCGTCCGCTTCGGAGGTCTGGTGGGCGTAGAAGGCCACGCGAATCATGTCCAGCACGCTGTCGGCCTTGGGGATCACCTGGGTCTTCCACTCCGACTTGCCCGCGTCGCACATCGCGGCCAACTTAAGCGGCGTGTCGTTCTCGCCCACGATACGGCGTATATCCTCTTCGTCGCAGTGCTTCCAGGGGCCGAAGTCGCTCCGGGGAAAGAGCTCCTTGGAGTTCTTGTAGCCGATCTCCATGTAGTCGATCCCCGACTCGACGCAAGCATCGTAGACCCCGCGCACGAAGGCGTCCTCAAACTTGTGATCGTTCACCAGGCCGCCGTCACGAATGGTACAGTCCAGGACTTTCAATTCGGGCCGGTACGTAATCCAAGGGGCACTCACGGGACTCCTCCACTAGGGCATCATGCGGTTTCGCAGGGCCGCAATCGGGCTATTCTCATCGGCCGGGAGCAGGCTGTCAACCGGCTCTTCCCTCCGGCCGGCGGGGGCGCCTACCCCTCGACGACCGAACGATAGTAGCCGATCGAGCGGCGCAGTCCCTCCTCAAAATCTACCTCGGGCTCGTAGCCCAGGTGGCTCCGGGCCAGCGTGATGTCGGCCAGGCTCTCGCGCACGTCGCCCGGCCGGGGGGGATCAAAACGGGGCCGGACCTCCGTGCCCAGCAGCCTGTTGAGCACGTCGAGCAGCGTCAACAGGTCCGTATTCCGCCCGGTGGCCGCGTTGAAGACCATTCCGGAGACCCGCTGGGCGTCGGCCGCCAGCAGGTTCGCCCGCACCACGTCGGAGACGAACGTGAAGTCCCGCGACTGGCGCCCGTCGCCGTAGATCACCGGCTGCCGCCCGGAGAGCATCAGCGAGAGGAAGATCGGGATCACGGCGGCGTAGGGGCTATCGGGGTCCTGGCGCGGACCGAAGACGTTGAAGTAGCGGATCACCACCGTCTCGAACCCGTAGGTGGCCGTAAACGCCCGGCAGTAGTATTCGCCGGCCAGCTTGGCCGTGCCGTAGGGCGAGAGCGGCTCGGGCAGGTCGCTTTCCCGCTTGCTGCTGGTGGGCCGGTCGCCGTAGACGGCGCTCGATCCGGCGTAAACCAGGCGCCGCACCCCGGCCCGGCGCGCGGCGTCCAGGAGCGTGAGCGTGCCGGTCACGCAGGCCGCGTTGGTTTTGAGCGGCTCCTCGACCGAGAGCGGCACCGAGGCCAGGGCCGCCTCGTGGAAGACGCAGTCGACGCCCTCGACCGCCTGAGCTACCACCGGGCCGTCGATCAGGTCCCCCTCGATGAACTCGATCCGGTCGCGGAACGGCTCGACGTTCGCCAGGTGGCCGGTGCTGAGGTTGTCGAGCACGCGGACCCGCTCACCCCGCTCGACCAGGGCCTCGGCGATGTGCGAGCCGATGAACCCTGCTCCGCCGGTGACCAGGAAGGTTCGCATGGGGTGTCCCTCTTTTCGGTGCGACCGGCTTTTTCGGCGCTTTCGGAGTGTTCAAAACCGTCAGAGTTCGTTGCACGGGCCGGCCCGGCCGATAGAGAAGCTTACCACACTCGGGGCCTGGGCAACGTAGCTCCGACGCTCCGCGGCGGAGTGGAACCACGGCAAGCCGTCTCCCCTATCCGCGGCATTGTGAGACGTGCCCTCACGGAGACCTATTCCGGTCTCGGCAGCGTCCCTTCCAGCGTGCGGACCGCTTCGACGGTCTGGCGCTGCATGTCGGGCTCGGGGATCTTGTGGGCGATCAGGTCGGCCTCGTCGAGCAGCTTGTGGGCCTGCTTGTGATCGCCGGCGTTCGAGAGGCGCTCGGCCAGGTCGGCCAGCGCCAGGGCGTGTACCCGGGGGTCTTCGATCGTGGCGGCCCGCTCTACTGCTTTGGCAAAGGTGGCCGCGGCGTCGTCCTCGCGGCCCATGGCGTGCTGCTTCGACGCGATCACGGCCAACGCCTCGCACTGTTTCTGGGCGTCCTCGATGCCCCGGGCCGCTTCGAGCGCCTTCTCGACGACACGGCCGGCTTCGGCCTCGTTCTCGAGCTTTGCATGGGCGTAGGCCACCTCGGCAAGCGCCAAGATCTTGCCGGAAGGGTCCTGCACAGCGTCGGCCACGGCCTCGGCTTTCTTCAGCGTCTTGGCGGCGGGCTCGGTGTCGCCGACGTCCTTCTGGGCCCGAGCGATCCGGGCCAGCTTGTCGGCCTTGATCTCGTTTGACTCGATCTCGTCGGCGGCGGCCAGAGCACGGTCCACGGTGCGCCGGCCCTGGGCAGCGCTGCCCAGCCTGCCGTGGGCCTCGGCCAACAGGGCCAATCGCGACGCTTTCGTGGCCGGGTCGGTGATCTCCTCGCAGGCATCGGCCGCCAGCTTCAGCGTGTCCTCGGAGCCGAAGCTGTCGCCGGCCTTGCCCAGGTTGAAGCCGATCTCCGTGAGCTTCTTGGCCCGCACGTCGGCCACCGGCTCCTGCTTGGCCTGGGCGATCTGCTGGTCGTACGAGACCTTCGGCCCTCCCGAATCCGACGAGCCGCAGCCGACCGCGACCGACAAGCCCGCACAGAATACAAACACGGCGAAGTAACGTATCATCGTGAACACCTCTTTGTCGATTGTTCCGCAACGAAAAAGGGTCCTGGCACCAAATGGTCTTTTCGACGGTCGACGTTCCCATTCGCCTGTCGCGAATGCCCGCGGCTTGCCCGCGGGATCATTACGTTGGTCGCTACTGTAGCCGTGAGCGCGAATCTCCCGCGGGCGAGCCGCGGGCATCCCATCCCTTGGTCTATTCTGTGCGCGCTCCGTTCTCGCGACGCTCCTCAGAAGACCAGTCCGATCCCGTTGAGCCGCTGCTCGGTCTCCTCCATCAATTCGTCTTCCACGGCCTCATCGTGGGCCTCGTAAGTGACGGAGAAGCGCAGATAGGCGCCGGCGTCGTCCCAGGGGACGGTGCAGATCGAGTGCTCGGTGATCAGGTACTGCGAGGCCTCCTCGGCATTGGCGAACGAGGGCCCGCCCCGCACGCCCTTGGGGGCCCGCGTGTAGAGGAAGTACGTCCCGCCGGGCATCCGGCACTCGAACCCGCACCGGGAAAGCGTGGCGACCAGCTTCGTAAGCCGGCGGCGGTACTTCTCCCGAATGCGGCGGGGGACGTCCGGGTCGTCCAGGGCCACGGCCGCCGCCTTCTGGATGGCGATGAACTGGCCCGAGTCGCAGTTGTCCTTCACGTCGGCAAACGCCCGGACCAGGCGCTCATGCCCGCACACAAAGCCCATGCGCCAGCCGATCATGTTCCAGCCCTTCGAGAGCGAATGGATCTCGACGCCCACGTCCTTGGCTCCCGGCACCCCTAGGAAGCTGAGCGGCTCGCCTTCGTAAGTCAGCATTACGTGGGCGGCGTCCTGCACGACCACCAGCTCGTGCCGCTTGGCGAACTCGACCACCCGGGCGAAAAACTCCGGCGTGGCCACCTTGCCGGTGGGGCTGTTCGGGTAGTTGAGCACCAGCAGCTTGGTCCGCCCGAGCACGTCCGGCGGAATCGAGCCCAGGTCGGGCAGGAAGTCGTTCTCCGCCCGAAGCGGCAGGTTGTACACCTCGCCGCCGTAGTATTTCGTGTGGGTGCCGGCCACGGGGTAGCCGGGCACGGTCATCAGCGTCACGTCGCCCGGGTCGATCAGCGTGGCCGGGAGCATGGCCAGGGCCGTCTTCGAGCCGATGCAGTGGTTGATCTCGGTCTTCGGGTCGAGCCGGACGCCGAACTCGCGCTGCATGTAGGCGGCGGCCGCCTCCTTGAACTCGGTGATCCCGTTGTCGGCATAGCCCCGGTTCTCCGGCCGGCCGATCTCGTTGGCCATCTCCTCCCGGACCACCCGGGGGGCCATCTCGTCGTTCTCCCCGATCCCGAAATCGACCAACGGTCGCTCGGGGTGGTCTGCCCGGGCCTTGCGCTTGGCCCGCTTGATCTTCTCGAACTTGTAGATGTCGGTCCCTTTGCCGTAGCCCGGGCCGCCGAGCCGCCGGGCAAACAGCTTCTGGAAGTAGGGGTCGGTCATCGCAGGTCGCTACTACGGGGGACGTGAGGGGCGCCGAACTCCCCAAGCTACCGAAGTCCGGCCCGGAGTCAACCCTCCCGTTGGGCAAATTGGCCCGCTGCAAGGGGTTTTCGGCCGTCCTGTGGGACGGAGCGACACTCCGTCCCACTTCCTACTTCACCGAAATCGAGCCGACCAGCGGGGGGCAAGAGGTGGGGCCGACGTGCCCCTTAAGAGGTGTACGTCTTGGACGCCCTCGACGGCCTTGGAAGGCCGTCGTACAGAGCGTTGCCGACATGGCTGAGGCGCTGCTGAAACGTGATAAGCCGCGGGCGGTTCAGCAGCAGAGGGCCAGCACCACGGCGATGCCGACCAGCAGCAGGGTCAGTCGCGTTTCTTCCGCGGTCAGGCGTTCTTTGCGGTCCATGGGGGCGGGATGGCTAGGCGGGTGCGGTGGAAGCATTGAACCGGGCGGCTCGCGAGTGGAACCGCCCGCCTCTACCTACTAGGATCGACCGCTACGGCACGAAGGACCGGCAGATTGCGAACGGCCGTTACAAGCCTCACACCCCCTAAGGTTTAACTGGGGTCAGGTCTTGACTTGTAACTTAACGGGGATTCCTCGCTCGTACGCCGAGCCCAACAGGCCACCCGTTAAGTTACAAGTCAAGACCTGACCCCGATCCAAACACCTCGACGGGCAGGCCCGTCCGCAGTCGAACCACGTCGGCCAGGGCTTCGAACTCGTCGCGCTCGAGCGGGCTGATCCAGCCCTCGGCCGGGACCCGGGCGACCGTGTGGACTTGCACCAGCTTGATCCGCCCGCCGGCAGCGACGATCTCATTAAGCCGGTCGCAGAATGCCTCCTGCTCCCCGCCAGAGGGGGGCTCGTCGAACCGCCGGGCCCAGAGCGACTGGATCACGAGCGGCCGGGCGATCGCCGCTTCGCGGAGGTTGCAAAGGATCTGCTGGAAGGGGACCGTCGAGCAGCGGTTGATCGTCCGGTATGCCTCTTCGGTGCCGGCGTCGAGCTTGGCCCAAATCTCCCCGCCCACCTCGTCCAGCATTTTGAGCGCCTGGCGGACCCGCGGGCGGTGCAGCAGGCTGGCGTTGGTCAGCAGTACGAGCTTGACCCCGGCCAGCCCCCGCCGCCGGAGCACCTCGGCGCACGTCGAGAGCACCCTGGCGAAATCGACGTGGAGGGTCGGCTCGCCGTCGCCGCTCAGCGCCACGTCGCTCAGGCGCCTGAGCGGCTCGGGCGTGCGGCTGAAAGGCTCCTTGCGGTAGATTTCGCCCGAGAGGACCAGGTCGATCGCCGATTCCAGCTCGTCGCGCAGCCGGGCCAGATCGATCACCTCGACTTCCTCGGGACGGGCGCCCGTGCGGTCGACCTGGCAGTACGCGCAGCCGAAGTTGCAGAGTTTCGACAGGCTGAGGTTCACGCCGATCGAGATCCCGCGGGCCCGGCGGCTGACCACCGGATAGACGTAGCGGTTCTGCTCGAAGCTCCGGCCGTGGGCCTCGAAGACCGTCGCGCCGTCGTTGGTGCCCGAAGAGTCGTCCATAGCAAACCGTTTGACCGAAAAGGGGGGGGGCTCATTTGCCGGAACGGCCTGAAGGGTGCTTCGCACAAATCAGCCCCGTCCCCTTTTCGGTGGCTGGTCCATGAGGTGGCCGCCTGCCGCCGGCGGCGCCTAGAGCCGCCGGATGACCGTGAACTCGTCCAGCGTGACGGACGTCAGCTCGCCGCCGTCGAGCTCCAGCAGGATCACGTCGCTGAAGACCTTGTCGTCGTGGTTTCGGCGGTAGTGGAGTCCGTGCCGGCGGCGCTCGGTTCGCACGACCTTCCCGGCCGTCTTGGTCGGCCAGCTCTTAAGCCCGACCGTCACGGTGTGCTCCACCTCGATGCGGTCGCCGGGCTCGAGCTCTTGGAAGAGTTCTCGGGCAGTGGTGGCTTGCTCGGTCATGGTACCTCCTTGGCGTCGATCCACGACATCAGCCCGCGGAGCTGCTTGCCGACCTTCTCGACGTCGTGTTCGCGGTCGCGGCGTCTGAGGGCCTTGAACGTGGGGGCATTGGCCCGGTTTTCGAGAATCCACTCCCGTGCGAAACGGCCGCTTTGGATTTCCTCTAGGATCCGCCGCATCTCGGCCTTGGTCTCCTCGGTGACCAGGCGCGGGCCGCGGGTGTAGTCGCCGTATTCGGCGGTGTTCGAGATGCTGTGCCGCATCCAGGTCAGGCCGCCCTGGTAGATCAGGTCGACGATCAGCTTCACCTCGTGGACACACTCGAAGTAGGCCATTTCGGGCTGATAGCCGGCCTCGACGAGGGTCTCGTAGCCCCCCTTGATCAGGGCGCTTAGGCCCCCGCAGAGCACCACCTGCTCGCCGAACAGGTCGGTTTCGGTCTCCTCGGCGAAGGTGGTTTCGATCACGCCGGCCCGGGTGCCGCCGATGCCCTTGGCGTAAGCCAGACCGATCTTCCGTTCGGCGTCGCCGGCCCCGTCGCCCAGGGCGATCAGGCAGGGCACGCCCGCCCCCTTGACGTACTCGGCGCGGACCAGGTGGCCCGGCCCCTTGGGTGCGATGAGGATCGTGGCCACGCCCTTGGGCATGTCGAACTGGCCGAAGTGGACGTTGAAGCCGTGCGAGCAGATCAGGATGTTGCCCGGCGAAAGGTTGTCGCGAATCTGGCTGCGGAAGATGTCGGCCTGCAGCTCGTCGGGCAGCAAAATGGTGATGATGTCGGCCTGGCGCGTGGCCTCCTCGGCCGAGATCGGCTGGAAACCGTCCTTGACGGCCTGCTCGTAGTTGGGCGTGCCGGGCAGCTCGGCCACGATCACGCTGATTCCGCTGTCGCGGAGGTTCTGGGCGTGGCCGTGGCCCTGGGACCCGTACCCCAAGATGGCGACCGTCTTGTCCTTCAAGAGCGACAGATCGGCGTCTTTGTCGTAATAGATGGTTGCCGGCATGGTGTTGTTCCTGCACTGAAAGGATCAAATGGGGAAGGGCCTACTCCCCTCCGTCCTCCGTCCTCTGCTTTCCCGCCTGACTGCTCCGCACCATGGCGATGCGTCCGGTGCGGGCGAGCTCGAGGATCCCGAACGGCCGCATCATCTCGATGAACGCCTCGATTTTTTGCTCTTGTCCGGAGATCTCGATCATCACCGCCTCCGGGGCGACGTCGACGATCCGCCCGCGGAAAATCTCGGCCAGCTCGCGGATCTCGCTCCTTCGGCCCTCGGGCACCCTGATGCGCATCAGCATCAGGTCCCGCTCGACGTGCTCCTTGGCGCTGATGTCGTCGACCCGCACGACCGTGACGATCTTCTCGAGCTGCTTGCGCACCTGTTCGAGCACGTTGTCGTCGCCGACCACGACAAAGGTCATGCGCGACAGCTCGGGGTCTTCGGTCTCGCCCACGGCGAGGCTGTCGATGTTGTAGCCCCGCGAGGCGAGCATCCCCGAGATGTGCGAGAGCACCCCCGGGATGTTCTGGACCAGCGCCGAGAGGACGTGACGGTGACGCATCGCTTTCTCCGTGAAGCCGCGCTGGCGGCCATGATAAGGGGCCCCGAGCCGAGCGACAAGGGGCGGGCAAGGGAGGTTCGGGGAGGGCGGCACCCCCCGGAAAACCTCCTTTCTGCCCGTCCTTGGGGGCCTGATTGCGAGCCGCGGCTATTTTGCGGCCACGAGCATCAGCTTCAGTCCGTGAAACACGATCGCCAGCAGCCCGATCGCCGCCAGGATGGTCTTGATCTGCTCGGCGCGCGAGGGCACCGGTTCCTCACGACCCAGGGACGCCAGCGGCGCAGGTTCACAAACTCCACCGGCCGCTTGCGGCTTCGCAGGCCCTTGCACGCGGGCCTGATCGAGCGGCGGCAGATCGGCCGACCAGCGGGAACGCGGCTCCCTCGGTTCCACCGGCTCCCTCGGCTCGCTTGGTTCCCTCGGCGCTCGTGGCTCGGTCGCGGTTGAGGCCGGGGGCTGCACTTGGGCGATCATCTGCGGCTCGGGCCGCAGCCGATCGAACCGCTCGTCGACCGAGTCGAGGAACCAGCGGACCCGCCCGCAGTAGCTGCCGGTCGTCCGGCCCCAGCCCGCCCCGAACAGCACGCCGGCCAGTTCGCCCCGGGCGTTGAGGATCGGCCCGCCGCTGTCGCCTTTGCGTGCCGCGGTGCTCAGCTCGACCATCTCGAAGGGCAGGTTGCGGCCCGGGGCCACGTATTGCGTACACCGCCCGGCCGATGCCCGGTAAGCCCCCCGCCCGTAGCCCGCAATCCAAAGCACGTCCCCCGGGCGCGGGGGAACGACCGCCAGCGGGATCGGCTCCACGCCCGGCGGCCGGTCGATGGCCAGGGCCGCCAAGTCCCAATCGCGGTCGGCGGCCAGCACGGTCGCTTGGGAGCGGAATCCGTCGGGAAAGGCCACGGTCACCGCGCCGGCCGCGTCGCAGATTACGTGCCAGTTGGTCACCACCAGCCCGTGCGCCTCGCTCACGCCGACCAACGCACCCGAGCCAAACGATGCGGCCCCCTGTTCGGGTACGATCACCCGCACCACGGCCGGGTGCGGCCGTTGCTGGGCGGGGGCGGGCTGCGGACCGGCGGCCACGGCAGCCAACGCCGTGGCCAAGAGCACGGATCGGGCGATCATCGAGGGGGGCCGAGAGGAAAAAGTGTGGGGGTCGGTTTCCGTCGCCAAACGGCTGCACCGGCGCGGCGCCGGTGGAAACGGGCCCCCGTCAGTCCTCTTCGACCGGCCCGCAGGCCGAAGTGAAGCCTCGCCGCCGGCGCCGACACGACCCTTCCGGCGAGAAACTGCCGACTGATCCGCAACCCGGCCGCGCCGACGCCCCCTTGCCTCAGCGCCAGGGTCGCCCCAGACGTCATGACGGGCCACCGCGCACCCGTGGGCGTGGGGTTGGCCTCTTGCCGACGGGCCGGCGAGTCATTACGGTTGGGGGCACGTCCAGCCACACCGCCCGGACGACGGCCTTCCAGGGCCATCGACCCGTTGGATTCGACAGCGGCGGCCTCTGAAGGCCGTCGTACTTCGGGCGGAATCGTTACGACCAAACGGCAATGGGCAGGAGAACCGCTTCATGGAACTAAGAGACAAGATCGCCCTGGTCACCGGCGGGAGCAGCGGGATCGGCTTGGGGGTGGCGAAGGCCCTGGCGGCCGAGGGCTGCCGCGTGGCCGTCACGGGGCGGAGCCAAGCCCGTCTGGACGAGGCCGTGGCCGGCTGGGACGACACCCCCGCGCCGCTGGCCCGCGCCTGCGACGTCTCCGACCGCGAGCAGGTCAACTCGCTCTTCGGCGGGCTGGCCGACGAGTTGGGCCCGGTCGAGATCCTGGTCAACAACGCGGGAATCAACGTGCCGAAGCGGATGATGGCCGATCTCGACCCGGCCGAGTTCGACCGGATCCTGGCGATCAACGCCACGGGCACGTTCAACTGCACCTACGCGGCCCTTCCCGCCATGCGAAAACGGGGAGAGGGGCTGATCGTGAACATCGTTTCGATCGCGGGCAAGCGGGCAATGAAGTTGGGCGGGGTCGGCTACTGTGCGGCGAAGTTCGCCCAGACGGCCATCGGGACCACCGTAGGGCTCGAAGAGAGGGCCCACGGCATTCGCGTGACCAACATCTACCCGGGCGAGGTCGAAACGCCCATCCTCGACCAACGGCCGGTGCAAGTCCCCCCGGAGAAACGGGCCCAAATGCTCAAGCCCGCGGACATCGCCGCCTGCGTGATCCTGGTGGCCAAGCTCCCCTCCCGGGTACTGGTTCCGGAGTTGGTGATCACGCCACTGTACCAGGAATACGCTTAGCGAGAAAAAAGGGGACGGGGCTGATTTGCCGGCACGGCCCCGGAGGGTGCTTCGCACAAATTACCCCCGCCCCCTTTTTTCCCACGGGGCCGAACGATCCGGTCTATCCGGCACCACCACCCCAACGGGCCGATTTCTTGGCGGCCTAAGACCGTGCACCGCTTACGCCGGCCGGTCCGAATCCCTAGAATTGTAGTAGAGGTAGTTCCCTCCCGCACCCGGTCCCGCCGAGGGCCGGCAGCCGCCTGGGCCATCCATCCCTACCTGCCCGACGTGTTCCCATGGGTTTGATCATCCTCCGCTGTATCTTCGTGCTGGTGGCAGCCGGGCTGGCGGTGTTCTTCATTCAGTCGGACCGGGTCCCTGAAGACAAAGAGGTGCTCTACTACATCGTCTTCGGCGGGATGCTGGCGCTGGCCGTGGGCGTGATCGCGCTGGACGTGGCCATTCGCCGCAAGGACCTCACCACGATCACGGCCGTCTACTTCGGTCTAATCGTGGGCCTGGTGTTGGCCTGGGCCGCCGGAATGGCCATGACGCCCCTGATCGGAGAGACCCCGTACCGGTATGACGTGCAGCTTATCCTCGGGGTCCTGTTCTGCTACATCTGCATCAGCCTGCTGATGCAGACCAAGGACGACTTCCGCTTCATCATCCCGTACGTCGAGTTCTCCCGGGAGCTGAAGGGGACCAAGCCCTGCGTGCTCGACACCAGCGCCGTGATCGACGGGCGCATCGCCGACGTGGTCGACACGAACGTCTTCGACGGCAAGCTGGTGATGCCCAAGTTCGTGATCGCCGAGCTGCAGTCGATTGCCGACAGCTCCGATCGGCTCCGCCGCAGCCGCGGGCGCCGGGGGTTGGACATCCTCCAACGGCTGCGAGGCAATCCCGACATCGAGCTGGAGATCTTCGATCGCGAGCTGCCCGAGTTCGCCGGCCAGCCGGTCGACATGAAGCTGGTCATCCTCACGAAGCACCTCGACGGCAAGCTGGTCACGAACGATTACAACCTCAACAAGGTGGCCCGGCTCCAGGGCCTCCGTGTGGTGAACCTCAACGACCTGGCGAATTCGCTGAAGCCCGTCTTCCTGCCCGGCGAGCACGTCGAGGTCCGCTTGGTCAAGGCCGGCGAGGAGCCCGGCCAGGGCGTCGGCTACCTCGACGACGGCACCATGGTCGTGGTCGAATCGGGCCGCGACCACATTGGCGAGCACGTAGTCATCTCGGTAACCAGCGTGCTCCAGACCAGCGCCGGGCGCATGGTCTTCGGCCGCTTCGAGAGCAGCCTGGCCGGCCCAAACCACTCGAAGCCCGCCGGCCGCAAGCCGAATGCCTCGGGCAGCGGCGGGCAGCGATAGCCAAAAAAGGGGTCAGAACTATTTTTCGACGGGTGCATGATGTTCAAGCACGCGATTCCTCCGGAAAAATAGTTCTGACCCCTTTTTCCGGGTGCTGCACCGGGACCTCGAACAGCCGCGGCCCCTCGCGCCCGGCGAGCGACTCGCGCACCGCGTCGGCCAGCTCGTCCGGCTCGGCGATCTTTCGCGCTGGCACGCCCAGCGATCGGGAAAGGGCCACATAGTCGATCGCCGGCTCGACGAGGTCCAACCCCTCGTAGCGCCCCAACAGCGCCGCCGGCAGATCGAGCACCTTCGCGCAATCCTTAAGGATCTTGTACTGCGTGTTGTTGCAGATCACCCAGGTGACCGGCAGTCGGTAGCGGGCCGCCGTCCACAGCCCCTGGAAGCCGTACATTGCCGAGCCGTCGCCGATCAGGGCCAGCACCGGGCGCTCCGGCCACGCCAACTGCACGCCGATCGCGCAATTCAGCCCCCACCCCAGGGCCCAACCCCGTTGGGCAAAGTACCCCTCGGGGTCCTCGAGCACGCCGGCCCGCTCGAAGTAGCAGTCGGCCAGCGCGAGGTATGCGCCGCCGAGGAACTGCGTCTGCCCCTCGCGCTCGCCTAGCTTGATCATCTCACGCGCCTTGCGGAT
>Ga0180437_10001791_pt1 | contig 35996 bp, 31 predicted proteins | sample SS_ome_4_FD_132410 | JGI IMG/M metagenome (GOLD analysis project Ga0180437, IMG submission 132410) | Hypersaline lake sediment archaeal communities from the Salton Sea, California, USA - SS_3_D_1 metaG | ecosystem: Environmental > Aquatic > Non-marine Saline and Alkaline > Hypersaline >... | reverse complement strand
GGCCAGGTTCAGCGTCCAGCAGGGCCACGTGAAGCTCAAGTTTGTCAGGATAGATCAGGTCATCGCTATCCAGAAAGAGGAGATAATCTCCTTGTGAAGCGAGAAACCCTGTATTTCTGGCTCTTGGGAGCCCACGGTTCTCCTGATAGATGTAATGAATTTTCGCACCGTAAGCGGCTAACACCCCCCGGGTGTCATCGGTTGACCCATCATCCACGACGATGATCTCAACGTCGGGATGGGTTTGCGCCAATACACTTTCTACCGTCGCACCGACGAACCGGGCCTGGTTGTAGCTGGGAATAATCACGGAAACTTGTGGCATGGTCCCTCACCGCTCAACTTCCTGCTCTCGGCTCAACAAACCGCCTAGTGATTTCATAAGCACCGCGACAACGCCTCTATTGCCAAGCCAGGACGGACGATAACGCAGGGCGCTGAGGATGCGGCGCGCGGCCAAGTCATAGTGACCGGTAAAATGATCTTCAAAAGCTCGTGCAATGTTCACATCACTGAGCACGCGTGACTGCACACGCTCCAGACGCCGCGCCCCGGCCGGTAGATTCTGGAGAACCGTCATGACGTAGAGGTGGGGAGAGACAGGCAGGCGCATGGCATAAGCGCACAACATCCTGGCGAAATCTTCCGGTTGTTCGAGCAACGCGGGGTACAGGGTGATGGCAGTGGTGAGCTGGCGCTTGGCAGCAGCAATCCCACCGAAGCCATAGTTGCGTAGAGCGAGACCGGCATACGTGCAACTGAGAAGATACGAGCGGTAAGGGCGGATGGCCTCAGCTGCTGGCGGCAAATGCCCGAACACGCCGTCAATGAACTGGAAAGGGTCGGCGACACGCACATCTAACGCCTCATTGCAAAGCGTTTGCAAGAATTCCATGTGGTCTTTTAGTAGTTGAGGATGTAGGGTTAGGGCTTTGGCCAGGTTGCGTTGCGCAGCGTCCCAGCATCCGGTGGCGTAGTAGCGGCGGCTCAGCCAGAAGCGCCATATCGCGTAGGCCTGATTTTTCACGGTGGCCACGTCGGCTGGCAAATGTGGATCAGCGAACACTTTATCCAGGATGGCAACATCGGCCTGCTCCGTCCTGGCAACGTCGGACATGGTGCTGTCCGGCAGAATGCGATAGGAGCCCAGCGGTTCCTGCACGCAGCCAAATGGGTAGCCTGCCTGAGCAATCCGCATCCACATATCCCAGTCGGAACTCCATATCGCCTCATCGAACAACCCAACTTTGTCGAGGCATTGGCGGCGAATGAGCGGCCCGCCTGACCACAAAAAGCAACCGCAGACCAGCCTTTTGAGAACATCTCCCTCCGGTAAGACCCCGATTTTGTCCAGGCGATTGCCGTCTTGATCAATAAAATGCCAACGGCAGTGAACGAGCCCGATTTCGGGGCGCGCGTTCAGCATTTGTACCTGTCGCTCGATTTTGGTTGGCAGCATCAAGTCATCGTGATCCAGGAAGGTCAGATACTCACCAGACGCAGCGCGGAGGCCAGCGTTGCGGGCTGCCGTCCCGCCTTGATTGGCTTGTCGAATATAGGTGAGCCGCCCCGCGTACTGCTCCAACATTGCTGCCGTATCGTCTGTTGAGCCGTCGTCCACCACGATGATTTCGATCGCCGGGTAGGTCTGCGCCAGCACGCTCTCAATCGCCAGTCGCAACAGCCGCGAGCGGTTATAGGTCGGGATGATCACCGACACCAGCGGTACTTTGCTTGATGGATCTGTGTTTTCTAACACCGTGTGTTTCAACGCTCACCTGTCCAAGCAGTGTACAGCGTATGATTCACTGCGTTCACGACCCCTGCCTCATCAGCGCCGGTAGCGATTTCACCAAGATCGAGACAACACCCCGATTCTTGAGCAAAGAAGGGTGATGGCGCACAGCAGCGAGGACACGTTGGGGCACCGTCCGCCGGTGTCCGGCAAAATAGTCTTGAAAAGCACAGGCAATGTTCACCTGGCTCAGGAGCCGCGAACGGTATGGGTGAATGGGTTCCGCAATAGGTGGCAGATGGTCAAATATGTCGTTAATGAACTTGACGGGGTCATAAATGCGCACACGTGGACTGGTTGCATCCCAGTAGAACAACTGTAACAAGTCCTCCGGATGTTCTAACAGTTCGGGCCGTAGGGTCAGAGTTGCCGCCAAATTGCGTTGGGCGTCATCCCAGTACCCCCCGATGTAGTAGCGGCAACTGATCCAAAAATGCCAGCCGCCATAAATCTGGTTTTTCTCGGCAACGATGTCGTCCGGCAACTGCCAGTTGGCAAACACCTGGTCCAGGATGGAGAACACCAACCGTTCCGCGTCGGCAACTTTGTCGTCCGTCATGCTGCCCTGGACCATCCGGTAGTAACCGAGGGGTTCCTGGACGCAGGCGAATGGATAGCCTGCCAGGGCAATACGCAACCACATGCCCCAATCGCCGTACCAATCGCGGTGTTCGTCCTCTCCAATGTGGTCAAAGCATTCTCGGCGGATCAGTGGCCCGCCCGACCAGGGAAAACACCCCCAGACGAGTTGCTTGCGCACGTCGCCCTCCGGCAATCTCCCGGTCGTCTCCATGTGGTTACCGTCCTGGTCAATGTAATGGTACCCGCAGTGGACCAGGCCGACCTGGGGCTGAGAGTCCAGAATTTCCATCTGGCGCTCGATCTTGGTCGGCATCATCAGGTCATCGTCGTCGAGAAAATTCAGGTAATCGCCGCTGGACACTCGGATGCCTTTGTTACGGGCCATCTCTACGCCCTGGTTGGCCTGTTTCACGTAGCGGACGCGTCCCGCGTATGACTCTAGCGTGGCAGCAGTGTCGTCCGTCGAACCGTCGTCAATCACGATGACCTCTATGGCCGGATAGGTTTGTGCCAACACACTCTCCAGTGTAGCCCGTAGTATCTTGGATCGGTTATAGGTGGGAATGATGACCGAAACAAGAGACAACTTTTCGCTTCTTGTTGCCATCTAGTATACTTTCCTCCCGGAAACGGTCTAAACGGCGCTCTGAACAGCTGCGCCAGCCCGCAGGGTGTGCTCCCTGGTCATCAGCCGGGGTAACGATTTCACGAAAATCGCAACAACGCCCCTGTTGGCCAGCAACGCTGGCCGATAACGCAGGGCAGCCAGGACTTGCTGAGGCACCAGTTGCCGTTTGCCAGTAGAGTAATCTCGAAAAGCACACGCGATGCGCACCTCACCCAGAGCCTGCGAGCGCAGGTGTGCCAGGCGTTGCCCCTCGGCCGGCAGGTTTTGCAGAACCGTATCAATGTAGACGTGAGGTGTAACGGGTAAGCGCAAGGCATAATCACACAACGCTCTAGCAAAATCATCTGTTCTCTCGACTAGAGTGCCATCCAAAGCAATAGCTTGTGCTAACTGGCGTTTGGCCTCATCGGTCTTCCCGTAGGCATAGTTGCGCATGGCCAGCCCGGCGTATACCCAACTCAAGAGATAGGAGTAAAATGGCCGGATGGCTTGATCAACCGCTGGCGGCAGATGGTCAAACACGTCATTGATAAACTTGACCGGCTCGCCTACGCGCGGATCCAGGGCATTGGTGCAGAAAAGATGCAACAGATCTGAGGTGCGCACCAGTAGGTCCGGGCACAGGGCGATAGCCTCCTGCAGATTGCGTCGGGCATCCTCCCACTTTCCGATGGTGTAGTACCGGCAACTGAGCCAGAAGCGCTGGTTGAAATAAGCCTGCGTTTTCATAGCGAGCACCTCGGCAGGCAACCGGGGGTCGGAAAACACTCTCTCCAAGATGGGCATGTCCATGCGCTCTGTTCTGGACACGTCGGCCATCGAGCTGTCCAGAAGAATACGGTAAACCCCGAGCGGTTCTTGAACGCAGCCAAAGTGGTAGCCTGCCAGGGCAATACGTAACCACATGTCCGCATCGGAACTCCACACGGTCTCGTCGAACACGCCAACCCGGTCAATACACTCACGACGGATGAGCGGCGCGCCCGACCAGAGGAAACACCCACAGACGAGTTGCGCGCGAACGTCTCCCTCGGGCAAAAAGTTCACCTTGTCAATATAGTTGCCATCCTTGTCCATGCGATAGTATCCGCAGTGGACAAGACTGACTTCAGGCCGGGCGTTCATAATCTCCATCTGGCGCTCAATCTTGGTCGGCAGCAACAGGTCGTCGTGATCTAGAAAGTTGAGATACTCGCCGCGGCTCGCGGCGAGGCCGGTGTTACGGGCCGCCGTACCGCCTTGGTTGGCCTTTCTGATATAGACGATGCGCTCTGCGTACGCCTCTAACATAGCGGGCGTGTCATCCGTCGAGCCGTCGTCAACCACGACAAGCTCGATATTCGGATAGGTCTGGGCTAGCACGCTCTCTACTGCCAATTGCAACAGTTTGGAGCGGTTATAAGTAGGGATGATCACGGAAACGAGCGGTAAACGTTCATTTTTTGACATTTGTAGCTACTCTCTTTTACAACGAGTTTCTGTAGTCTCTCTCGTACTTGCGGGCCATGCTCAACGACCAGTCGAATTATCTGGCAAATCTTGCCGATTTCATCCGGCCCAACGGCAGTGCCTGTTGGTAAGGACAGCAAGCGTTCCACGACTTTTTCTGTCTCCGGCAACAGCAAGCCAGCATGGGGAAAATAGGAACGGTAGGGCTCCATACGGTGGCAGCCTGGATAGAAGTAGCGCCTGGCCAAGACGTGTTCTGCCCACAGGATGTCTACCAACTGATCCCGACTGACCCCCGTGTAGGCCTGGTCTACTTCTAGCACAATGTACTGGTAATTGCACTTTTCAGCCTCGTCGTAGGTTATTTGCTGAATTCCAGGTATCCCTTCCAATTCGCGCTGATACTGTTTGTAGTTACGATAGTTGACATGGATGAACTCATCCAAGCTCTCCAACGAAGTCAGTCCCATCGCGGCGGACATCTCGTTCATCTTGCCGTTGGTGCCAATGTGAATCACGCTGTCATACCCTTCAAAACCAAAGTTCTGCATTAACCTGATTCTGGCTGCCAGATCGTCATCGTTGGTGACCACCGCTCCGCCCTCCAAGGTGTTGAAGAACTTGGTGGCGTGAAAGCTCAGAACTTCTGCATCACCAAAACTGCCGATCATCTTCCCCCGGTGGGAGCAGCCAAAAGCGGGGGCAGCATCGTACAGAAGCTTCAAGTTGTGACGCCGGGCTATCTCAGCCAATGCCTCGACTGCACAGGGGCGGCCCCACAAGTGCACCCCGATGATGGCCGCTGTGCGCGGCGTGATCATATCTTCGACACGGCAAGGGTCAAGGTTATGGGTGCGCGGATCAATGTCGCAAAAGACCGGCGTGATCTCTTGCCATTGTAAGGCGTGGGCCGTGGCAATAAAGGTCAGGGAAGGCACGATGACCTCACCCGTGAGCCCCGCTGCACGGATGGCAATCTCCAGTGCCACCGTCGCATTGCATATAGCAATGCAATGCTCGACCCCGAGCATGGCCGCGATGCGCTGCTCCAACTCCTGGACATACGGGCCGTGATTTGTCAGCCACCTTCTGTCCAGCATGTTATTGACGCGCTCGAGCAGCCGCTCTCGATTGCCGATGTTGGGCCGGCCCACATGCAATGGCTCTGCAAAAGCCGGCGTACTACCAAAGATGGCCAAATCATTCAGTTCATTCACGCCGGGTGCCTCTGTTGCACAGATTCTACAACGAACGGTATTTCCAATTCTATAGCTTCTTCAAAATCGAGGTTGGGCGAAAATTCATAGTCAGCGAACTGGGCGTTTTCAACGATCACTTGGTTGCCTTGAATTCGGATCCTCTCATCCGCTAACCACTTTATGACCTGCAAGAGCGATTTGCACTGTTGTTGGAAGATGCAATGTCTTAAAAAGACCCCACCTTTACCGGGATCCAGCGGGTACACCGTCTGGAGGATGATTTTCCCCTCGTCCATGTGCTCGTCTATAAAGTGAACGGTCGTACCGACGTACCGTGCCCCGTAGGCCAGCGTGTCGCCAAAACCATCTATCCCCTTGAACGCTGGCAACAGGGAGGGGTGGAGGTTGATAATTCTGTCCCTGTAGCGCTGTAATAAATCCCCGACGAACAGCTTGGTGAAAAACGAGATCACGTAATCAACCTGGTGACTTTCCAGGTAATCTAACAGGCGATCACAGAATACCTCTTTATTACGCTCGGCAATGATTTCAGCGTTTATCCCGTGGCGTCGGGCTTTATCAATGGCCGGGCAGGGGCGATCCGAGACCACCGCGAAGACCTGGCTCTTGAAAAAGGCGTTCTTCAATAGCTCGTTCATGACTGACCCACCGGTGGACGCGACAACCACGCATTTCAAGGTTTGTCTGCTCATCTGAACTCACCCTTGCGATAGAGGGGAAAATAGCCGGTGCCGGATACGCCTTTGGCTTGCACGATTTCTGCATAATGGACGGGGTCAAAGATGCGTCCACAAAAGTAAGCCGTGCGGGTGCTGGTAGCCCACCCGCTTTTGAAGCGGGTCAGGCCGTCCGTACCGCCTCTCTGAACGCCGGCCCCTGCCCCCAGGTTTAACCAGCGCAGCCGGGTCGCAAAATACTCGATAGCGCGTGCAAACAAGGCGAATGAAGCCCGCAACTCGTAACCCAGATCGCTGTAGGCTGCCAGGTGGTAATAACCGACTTCTCCTTGGACGTACCACAGCGCCATACCTACACTGATTTCCCGGTGCACCGCCCGGAACATCACGATTCCAGGGACCTGCAACTGCTTGGCAAAAGACTCTCTTGAGAAGGCTGCCATCCCCTTGATGTTGTGCCGCCGTACGAGGTTGGCGTAAAGGTTGCTCCAGTCGTCGAGGAACTGTGTCGGGTTTGCGCAGTGTTCTACCTCTACGTTTTGAAGGGCTTTTCTGACATTGCGGACATGGTGGCTGGATATAAAGCTGCTCATGGACTGCTCAAGGTCAATGATGTAATGCTCCTTGTAGGGGAACACCACGTTCCGGAAGCACTGGCGCAGATAGGCTAAATCGTACATGCCGAACGGATCGGCCACCAGCGCCAGGCTGACCAGTTCGTCACCTATGTTTTCCAGGTCAAGGTGGAGTTGCGACCAATCCTGGCAGGAGAACAGTGGATAGCAGCCCCGAGCATCATGGTAAGGGAACCCCGGTATTGGGCACTCTAGAATCCATCCTCGGCTGCGGGGCAGTTCACGTGGCGTACCGAACTCTGCTAGAGCTTTTGCGTACCCGCGATGCAGGTAGCCGTTCGCGTCTCCGCCCCCGGCGCTGTCCGCCGGTATGTTGAGGAAACGATTCGATACCGGTTGCGAATATGCCCACATCATCAGGATACCTCGCTTGCGAGTAGGCTGGTCTGGAATGACGGCACGCTCCCGACTGCCCAGCGGTTCGGCGGGCGCAGGACTCCCTTTTCACCCCTGGTTGGGCGGACGAGCAGCGGGTAGACATGCCAATGATAATCGTAAGCATAGGTCCACTCGCGTTCGTAAATGCCAACATCCACAAAATACTGATCGCCGATGAGGTCAAGGCGTTCAAACTGGAGACTGATCCTCCCTCGCCCCTGGACGATAGGAAGATGCAGGCCCGCCGCTTCTGTGCTGGTGTCATAGCAAACCAACCCATCCGCCCGGCTGACGGTGACACCAAAGATGGGGGAGCAGATGGGCTCGGGAGCCATGTACTCGATCTCCACGCGCAGGGGATCCCCGCTGTCCAACTCTGTGATGGACAGACCCGCCGGACCAAGCAGGCGCACGGCGACAATCTCTATCTCCATCGACCCGAAACGATTCTCATTAACCCGCAGTTCGGCGCCTGTGGATGTGCGCCGGGTGGGCCGCATTGCTGGCGTACGCCGCCGTGTCTCGGCTGTCATTTCCGTTACATACTGGCCGGCCACTACGTCCGACGGACCATAAGCCACAAGTTCACCCTGACGAAGCCATAGAGCCTCGTCGCAGAGCTGCCGAATTGAAGCGATGTCATGAGAGACGAGAATAATGGTGCAGCCCTCTGCTTTGAACCGGGCAATCCGATCGAGGCATTTGCGCTGGAACGCCAAGTCGCCGACGGCCAGCACTTCATCAATCAGCAAGATCTCGGGTTCCATGTAGGCGGCCACAGCGAAGCCCAGTCGCATCTGCATACCGGTGCTATAAGTGCGCAAAGGATTATCTATGAACGCCTCCAGTTCGGCAAAGTCCACGATCGAGTCGAACCGTTGGGCCACCTCGTGACGGGTCAGGCCGGAAATCACGCCGTTGATAAAGACGTTCTCTCGACCGGTCAGGTCGGGGTGAAAGCCAGCTCCCAGGTCAAGCAGTGCGCCGATTCGGCCATGAACGGTCACCCGGCCCTCGTCGGGACGTCCAACGCTGCCGATGAGCTGCAGAAGCGTTGATTTACCCGCCCCGTTGGGACCGATGACGCCGACCATGCGTCCCGGGGCAACGCCAAAGCTCACATCGCGTAACGCCCAAAAAGACTCTGCTGGCTTGATCCGGCGCAGGCCGCGCAGAAGCGCTTCTTTGAGAGTTGTGGGGCGATCTGCGTGGTAACGGCGAAACCGCTTGCCCAGGTTTTGGACCACAATGGCATCTGACACTTATAATTCCTCCACAAAGTGGCAGCTCGCCCGTGTGAAAACTGTATAGCCAAGCCAAAGTACTCCCCCGACGAGTACACCGAGTATCAGCAGAGCGCGGAGATCTGGCAGCCCCCCCTGAATCAGGACAGCCCGGTAAGCGGTGATCAGATGTACCATCGGGTTGAGATTATAGAGCGCCCGATAGCGTGCTGGGAGAATACTGGCGTCGTAAAAGACAGGTGTGAGATAGAAGAGCAGCATGAGGAACACACTCAGGAGGTGTTGCGTGTCGCGGAAGGTGACATGAAAAGTAGCCACAAGATAACCGAGGCTTAAAATCAGCAAAAACTGAAGCATAATCACAAAGGGTAGCAGCAAGGCTGCACCCGTTAGTCTTCCGCCATCAAATACGATAAAAAGCAGCAAGCCCGGAAGCGCCAACAGAAAGTGGATAAAGTTGGTTGTCACCGTGACCACCGGCAGCACAGCCACCGGGAAGCCGGGTCGTTTGATTAGCTCGCGATTATCCGTAATTGCGCCGGTCGTCAGGAACAGCGCTGTCTGGAACCAGTTCCAGGCCAGCACGCCAGTAAAGACAAACGACGGGTAGTTCGGGATGTTCAGTGGCAACACCAAACGGAAGAGAAAGCTAAAGACCAACAACTGGGCCAGCGGGTTGAGGAGCGACCAGGCCACACCCAGAATCGAGCGTTTATAGCGCAGCCTCATATCTCGGACCACTAACTCGCACAATAGATCACGCAAGTAAACCAACCGCCGCTCATAAAGCGGGGTCTCTACGGTTGAGGTTTTACCCATAACCGTTTTCTTCCACGTAGATGAGCTTGCTCCCCTGGTAGCTGAACTGAAAGTCTATGGGATGCAGCTCTGGCAGAGCTTCACAAATTCCCGGGTGCCGTTCCGGTGGCGCGTAGAGCAGCAGAAACCCACCGCCCCCCGCGCCCAGGATCTTTCCGCCGATGGCCCCATGTGCCCGGGCTCGCTCGTACCACTCATCAATGCACGGTTTGGTGATGCCACTGGCCAGCTTGCGCTTCTCCATCCAGCCGGCGTGCAGCACCTCGCCGAATCCACCCAGGTCGTTGCCTTGCAGGGCTTCTCGCATCTGCTCGGCCAGGCCGACCATCCGTCGCAGGCTGGCCCGTTTCTCTTCGTCGGTGTGGGTGTTGTCAGATTGCTCACGCAGAATATCGTCGGCATTGCGAACCAGGCCGGTGTACAACATCAACAATCCATCCTGCAACCGCTCCCGGGTCTCTGGAGCGCAGACTATGGGGTCAACGAACACACTTCCATCAGGATTGAAACGAATGAACTTGAATCCACCATAGGCAGCGATGTACTGATCCTGCTTGCCGATAGGCTTGCCACACCGCTCGATCTCGATGATACACGCTTCATGAGCCAGCCGTTCCGCCCCGGCAAAATAGTTCCGGTAAGCGTACAAAGCGTTGAGCAATCCCACTGTATAAGTGCTCGACGAGCCCAGCCCTGTCCCTCTGGAAGGAATGTCCGAGATAGATGTAATCTCGATACCCTTCTCAATCCGAACCATCTTGAGCGCTTCACGGATCAACTCGTGCTGCAACCGGTCAACGTGGTCCACCATCTCTGTCCGCGAGTAGCTGGCACGGATCTTGTCGTCAAACTTGGGATTGACCGTGATATAGATGTATTTGTTGATGGACGTGCTGACCACAGCGCCAGCTTCCTGCTGGTAGAAAGCTGGCAAGTCACTTCCTCCACCGACGAAACTGATTCTCAGCGGCGTTCGTGAGATAATCATGTTACTCTAACACCCCCTCTACTTGCCCTTTCTGTGCTATACTCATACGCAATGTAGACATTCGGCCCGACTATCACACAGTATAATAAGTAAAGGTTAGAAGGCAGTAAACGAAAAGTTAGAGTTTGGTTAGAAATGCCCTTCTGCTCAACGCAGGCCATACGCCTTGGCGATGGAAAGGTGTGATGCCGAAAAAAGCCGCCCTGCCAGATCTAGCAGAACGGCTTAAAGAACCACAAAATCAGACATCTGCTTAATTTCCTTTGTCCGTTGTACTCCCCTCCTCAAACACTTCTGCCGTGAAAACGTAGAACCGGGTGCCCTCTTTTTTCCACGCCTCTTTGGACAGGCCCGCCTTCAGGCAGAGGTTCTCCAGCATTTCTTCTCGGCCCCAACCCTGCTCGGGGGCCACCTGGGGCAGATAGACGGCCTGCTGCAAACCCCGGCGGATGATCACCCCATGTAAGCCAACCTGGACCTGGTCAACGCTCTCCACCTGCTGCAAGGGGGAAAGGACCGAGATTTCGATCTCGAGGTCCGACAGTTCCTCCTCCGTCACGGGCGGGAAACGCTGGTCGGCGACCGCAGCCGAGACAGCCACGTTCTGCACGACCAGATACAATGGCCTGTCACCGATCAGGTGCCCGATGCAACCTCGCAACTCACCGTGCTTCTCGAGAGTGACAAAGGCCCCCCTCCCCTGAAGGAGGCCCGGTTGGGTCACTGTAAAATGGGGAAAGTCACCTGTCTCCAGAAAATAGGCGATGGTCTGCCGGGCCATGGCCAGAAGCTCCTCCTTGTCCTCGGCGGTGAGAGGGATGGCCTCGGTCATCGGGCCGGGGGGCGTGGGTATGACAAAGCTGCCAGGATCGCCCTCCCCCCGCCAGAACATCACCGCCCCGTAGCCCACCACGCGGTCTCTCTCGCCGATGGGGACGTCGCCCGAGTTGGCGTATTGGAGCACCATGACCTGGTTGGCACCCAGTTGGGGAGCGGCCAACATGGCCGTCATCACCGACCCTTTGCTACACATGGTGGTGGCCAGGTCGGGGATGCCTTTGCTCATCCACTCACGGTCTGCGTCCAGCAACGCCTGGGGGTCCATGGTCTCGATGGCAGCCAGCATGGCCGCGTCTGAGGCGCGGGCGTCATCGTAGGCTGGCCAGTGGGCCAGGTCGGTGCTGGCCACGATGAGGGCCTTGCGGTCGGCCAGGGCCTTCACCAGTGCCTGGCTGAGCACCTCCGCAATCTCTAAGGAATCGTCGTGCAGCACGATGGGCACCACTTTGAAATCTCCCATCACCCGCTGCAGAAAAGGGATCTGATTCTCGACGGGGTGTTCGCTCTCGTGGCCAGCGCGGTCGAAAAGGATGCGCGAGTCGGCGGCCAGGAGGGCGGCAGCCACCTCCTCGTCAACGGGCACCGCGCCTAAAGGGGTCTCGTAGGCCCCCCGCGCCCAGACTGCGACAGGTGCGGTTCCGCGCCCCGTGTGGGTATCACCGATGACCACCACAGTGTCATAGTCGAGCCCCTCGATCTGCCTGTAAGCATGGGCCGCCACCCAGCCGGAGTAGATGTAGCCAGCGTGGGGCACGATGAGGGCGATGGGTTCGCCTTCGATCTTTGCGGCATCCTTTTCAGCCTCAGCCAGATAACTGTCAACCACAGCCGCCAGTTTCTCCAGGTCGCCGGGGAACCACATATCGGCCCCCTGGCAGAGATGGATGTCCTCAGGCGATGGTATGGCAATAGTGGGGGCTGCGGGTTCCAGGGCAGACGGACTGGCTGACAGCGTCGGCACAGGCGTGGCAGTGGGTGCGCCGCAGGCAGCGAGCAGCAGAATAACCACCAGACTTGCGACAGATGAGGCTTTCATTTTCATATCCATGCCTCCTGGCTGAACGTTCTCAAACGTACTCAGATCGCTCAATAATCCGACGGCCCCATCGGCCGCTCCACCCCTTCACCCGGCTCCGCCTCCCCCCACACCCCTGGGATAGGGTTCCCACAATACTCGCATTTCCCACCCACGATGTGATAGCCTACCACGGCAAAGCCCATGCGCTGGATGATCATCTGGCCACAATGAGCGCAATAGGTGTGGTCGCCGGGGTGGCCGGGCACGTTGCCGATGTAGGCATAGCGGATGCCTTCCTCCATAGCCATAGCCCGCGCCCGCTCCAGGGTCTCCACCGGTGTGGGCGGCAGATTCTTGAGCTGGTACATGGGACCGAAGCGGCTAAAGTGGGTGGGCACGTCGGGGCCCACGTTGTCCACGATCCAGCGGGCTAGCTCTCGCAGCTCGTCTTGGTCGTCGTTCAGGGTGGGCACCACCAGATTGACGATCTCCAGATGGACGTCTTCCTCATGGATGATCTTGATGGTTTCCAGCACCGGATCCAAAGTGCCGAAGCAGACCTTCTCGTAGAATTCCCGGTTGAAACCTTTAAGGTCAATCTTGATGGCATCCACGGTGTGGCACAGTTCTCGCAAGGGGGCCGGGTTGATGTAACCCGCAGAGATGACCACGTTCTTCAGTCCTTTGGGTCGGGCCAGGCGGGCGATGGCCAGCATGTACTCGTAGAAGATGGTCGGCTCGGAATAGGTGTAGGCAATGGACTGGCTGCCCACCTCCAGTGCGGCCTCCACCACGAGCTCCGGCGGCACATCGTAGCTGTCCACCTTTTCCGGCGGCACCTGGGAGATGGTCCAGTTCTGACAGTATTTGCAGTGCAGGTTGCAGCCGGCCGTGGCCAGGGACAGAGCCAAGCTGGTGGGTAGGAAATGGTAGAAGGGCTTCTTCTCGATGGGATCGTTGTTCACAGAGCAGGGGTTGCCGTAGACCATGCTGTACAGCTTGCCGCCCTGGTTCTCCCGCACCTGACAGTCGCCCCGCCGCCCCTCCGAAATGATGCAGCCCTTGGGGCAGAGCTGGCACTTGACATAGTCGCCAGCGTGGGGCGTGTGGCAATAGAGGACGCGGGACGGTTCAGCCGTGCCATGGCAGGCCATGCAGTCCAGCCCCTGGTCCACGATGCCCGTGTAATACATCGCTTCTATAGAATGGGGCCCTGGCGCAGCCTGCTCTGAAGCCCCAGCCAGGGGCAAGCCGACCCTGTTCAGCCGAGACCATTGAGAAACCAACGCTCCCCCACTTAAAGCACAGGCGCCCAGGCCCGTCAATCCCCTTAAGAAATCACGTCTCGAAAGCTCTCTCTTCCACATAGCCATCACCCCCCTATACAAGTCAACGAGTCAATGAGGCGACAAGCCAATTAGGGGGACTCGTTAGAATTACTCAAGCGTCAAGCCCTTTCAAGCCTGCCTAGAAATGCTGCCTGCTCACCCATCTCGCTCCAGGCCAGGAGAAACTCGGAGAGCAGCGTAGAGACCGGACCGTATGACAAAGGTGAACGGTTCAACCGGAGGCATCTTGAGCCGTCACCGAACGTTCAACCTGTTCCAGAAGCGCCATGCGCTCATCCTCTGTTAGCAGTACAGCTTGGGTGCGCGCATCCACCTCCACCACAGCCAACAACGTCCCGTCAAACAGGCGGTAAGGGATGCGCCAACGCGGTTCAGGCGTAGGTGACCATATCGGCTCACCACTGCTCAGTGCACAGCCGACCAGATCGCCGAACACGACGTGGTCGGCCGCGCGCCGTGCATCAAGGGCAGGGACCTTCTGATATTGCTCCATCAACGTTTGATAGCGTTCGTATTCCTGGATGCTCATCAGTACGGCCACCGGTTGCCCATCACGTTCCAGGATGACAGGTTTGTCAAGGTCGAGCACCGACATTGTGTATGCCGTCCTGGGCTCTTGAACCCGTTTTGGATCGTTCATAATTCGCTTCATCCTCCTGATTGGATCTTGACCGCAAGCGAATGTAATCTGAAGCGTAACAATCAGCGAGCAGCTTCATGGTGCGGTCAATGTCAAATATAGGGACCTCCTTCAAGATTGCTCAGTACACATGCAAGCTCTCCAACCCCACCCGCCGTGCCAGCCAGCCCACTCCCAGAAAAGTGAAAAGCACCACGGCGAAACCAATGACGGAAAGCACCGCCACAGGGCGGCCCCGCCAGCCCCGGATGGCCCGCAGGTGGAGGAACAGGGTATAGATCAGCCAGGTGACCAGCGCCCAGGTCTCTTTGATGTCCCAACCCCAATACCTGCCCCAGGCCACCTGGGCCCAGATGGCCCCGGTGAGGATGGACAGGCTCATGAAGGGATAGCCAAAGGCCACGGCCCAGTAGGTGAACCGGTCGCTGAGTTGCAGTGAAGGAAAGATTGTGTCCCCGGCCCCTCTTTGACGGCTGGCAAACTCCCCGGCCAGATACATCACCCCGCCGCCACAGGCAACGGCAAAAGCGCCATAGGCGACGGCTGCCGTGCCCGCGTGGAGCTGCAGCCAGAGGCTGCGCAGCGCCGGCAGGAGCGGTTGGGGAGCCTGAGCCGAGGTGGGGATACCGAACCGGGCACAAGTGTAGAGCAGGAAGGCCATGGGCAAGGTGAAAGCCCCTCCCTCCCTGGTGTCCATGACCCGCTCCAGCAGAAGGTAGACAAGGACGGTGCCCCAGACAAAGGCCAGAGAGAACTCGTAAGTGCTGGCCAGGGGCCAGTGGCCCGCCTCGATGCCTCGCTGGATCAGCCCTACACTCAGGGCAACCAGGCCCAGGAAACTCACCCCAGTGCCCCCATAGCCAATGATCCGCCTCCCCCAACGGAGATGAACGATGTAGGCGATGCCAGCCACCAACAGGCAGAAATAAGCGACCGTCAACCCGGCCAAAATCACCCTCCCCTGTTCGAAGGTTTGTCATTCTGAGCCGGAGCGTAGCGAAGGCGAAGCCCGCCCTGAGCATAGTCGAAGGGAATCTCGTTATCTGCATACCAGAACGTTTACTTAACAAGTACGAGATTCTTCGTCGCTTCGCTCCTCAGAATGACAAATCACCAAAATCCTGCTTCCAAGCCCTTCTTGAGCCCTTCCATCAAGCCCACAAACTCTTTCTCAAAACCCACCGCATCGCGCTCCGTCCGCCCGGCCAGCCAGAGCTCGTCGGCCGTCACCCTGGCCCAAAGGCGCTTGTGGGGAAAGTAGAAAGAGAAAATCAGCCCGCCCACGATCAGGAACCCGGCCAGGATCACCCCCTTGAAGCCGGGGTCGTGGACCACTTGCAGCACGATGTAGCGATCCAAGGCGAATTCAAAAGTGATGTCTCCGACCTTCAGGCTGTCGCCTCCACGGACGGAGCCAGCGCCAAAAGATTTGGTCTCGCCGCTGCGGGTGGCCTGCACAAAGAGCGACGGCCCCTGGTAGTAGAAAACCAGACGCAGGGTGAGGTCCCGAGAAGGAACCACAACCTCCCGACCATCGCCCTCCCCGGCAAAGTTCAGAGTGACCTCGCCTGAGGCGACCCCCTGGTTCGATTCGGCCTGGAGGGGGATGGGTTGGCCCTCAACATCGGTGGCGCGCACCCGCCCGGCCGGCCCGTAGGAGTAGAGGTAAAAGCTGACACCGCGGTAGGTGAGTGGATCGTTGACGCGCACCGTCTTGCGCATCACTTCTGTGCCCCTTTCCAGCACCGTCAGGTAGGCACGGTAGTCGCTGGGCTGACCGCTGGGGTAGCGGTCTATCTCCAGCCCATCGCTGCGGACAGCAAAGCTCCGGCCGTGGCCCACACTGTGAACCTGGCCAGGGCCCAGGGCCACGGCCCGCTCCCGCCACCCGCCCCAACTGCTCCACAAGAAACCGAGCACGAGCAAAACCAGGCTGGTGTGCGTCAAAAGAGTCGCCAACCTGGCCAGGCGGTTGCGCTCGGCGAAGAGGTAGGTCACTCCGCCCCGACGCTCAGCCACTACGTGGTAGCGTCGCCGACCAAGCACCTGCCTGAGCGCCTGCTCTCCCTGCTCCACAGAAGCGACGGCCAACGAGACGTGGTTGGGCATCCTTTCATAGAAGGCCTCAGCCCGCTCGATCTTGGGCCTGGCCCTGACCGCCCTCCATACAATGCGCAGGCGGTCCACGGTGCAGACGACGGTGTTGAGGAGCAGGGCGGCGACGAGCGCCAGGAACCAAGGTGAGTGATAGACATCGAACAGGCCCAGGGCCCGGTAGAGCCCGAACCGAAAGCCGTACTTCTCCTGGGCGGTGGTCAGCCAGCGGGCAGCGGCGGCTGGATCGGCGGCCACGTCGGGCGTAAGCTGTGGGAACAGGGTGCCGACCAGCGCAGCGAGAAGGACCACGAGGAGCAAAACCACCGCCAATCCGGTCGAACCCAGGAAGCGCCAGAGCCTGGTCAAATAGGTTCCTATTCTGTCAGAGCTTGAACTCGTATCAGCCATCACATTCTATTATACTCCATTGTAACAAATCCAGCAACCCTCATTTACTTACCGCGCCCCCTGTGCTGCCCAGACCCACTCCACCTGGAACCGCAGCAATAGGAACGAGGCAACCAGCGCTCGCCTCACCACAATTGGGCGGTAGGCTACCCGTACCACCCGCACTGCCTGGACCGCAACAGTGGTGCAACAGCGGCAAAAGCAAAAACCGCCCTGATCACAGGGCGGCTCGTTTGAGCAGTGTAGTGGAAGTAACGGACGGAGGAGGCACTGGAGGAATTGTGTGTCTCTGTTACCAAACCAATTCAATGGGATACTCTGCAAATATCGGATCGCCGCTGACCAGGACGGCTTCTTCAACCTTTGCCTGAGCGATCAGCAGACGGTCAAATGGGTCTTTGTGATGAGCAGGCAAATTCTCCAATGCCAGAACGTGCGTAAGGATAACAGGCAGCACTTCGACATTGTTGGTCTGCCGCTGGCTTTCAATCACTTCTGCTAAAGGCAGATCAAGCTTCAACTTGCCCAGTTGGAGCTTGATTTGCATTTCCCAAACGCTGACGACACTTAGAAGCACGGTGTTTGCCCGATCTCGGCATAGTGCCAAGGCTCGTGATGAGAGCTTGACTGGTTCACTGTCCCACCAAATGAAAGCGTGCGTATCCAACAGCAGCTTCATGTGTCCCCCGTCCAGAATCCCTCTGGTAACGGCTCGTCGAAATCGTCGCTAGTCCAGATTGCCCCAGAGTGTAGTCCCGCCACGCGCATTGTAGTTGGCGAGGCAACCGGCACAAAGCGAGCAACCGGTGTGCTGTCTTTTGTAAGGACGATCTCTGTGCCTTCAAGCACCAGGGACAATAACTCCTTCAAGTGCGTCTGTGCTTCACTCACGTCAACCGTTTTCGTCAACATGGCTGTTTCTCCCGATTTCCGATCTACCGTTTCTAGACAGAAGCGGGGATTTTCCCTCAATGCCCTTTCTGTCATGTAAGCATTATAAGGCAAAAAAACCTATCAGTCAACTCGATGCTACCTCATTGCACAGGCCTGACTCCTGTTTGACCGTTCAAAGAGGAACAACAAGCCCCCTTCCCTCTCAGCGAGGCGTGGGGGCTTTTTCTGTAGACCCAGATGTGTGTTATCAAAATGCCGGATTATACCTTCTGACCTTACTGGTTGAGACGCCGTATTTGACCAAACCCACAGCGATGATCAGAGCGCATACGACTCCGTCCAAAACAGGAGCCCCCAGCTTTTCCTCCAAGCGCTTATCTAATCCGGTCATCCCGGCACAACCCAATACGATGACCTCGGCCATGTCCTCTTCAATCGCTGACCGGGCAGCCTGCAGGTATTTTTCTTCGTCGTCGGCTGTAGCCATTTCGTCCTCAGGTGCTCTAACCGAGGCCAGTAAGCTTTCAAGATGATACTTTCTCACCAGGGCCTCTTTGTTGGGGATGGAATGTTGGGCGGTTGAAACGACCGAAAAGCGGTGCCCCAGCATGGAAGCTATTTTCATGGACGCCTCACCAATGCCTACGACGGGTTTCCCGCTGATTTCCTTCATGGCATCCAAGTTCGGGTCGCAATGGCAGGCAACAATGAACGCATCAAACTCGTCTTCGTTCTCTCTGATCAACTGGACCATCCCCGGAGCAGCCCTGATTTGATCCTCATACGTTTCAATGAATTGGGGCGCGCCCGGTGTGGGTTCGCATACCACGTCAAACTCTCCGTTGGCAAAATGGTCAGCCGATCTCTGAATGGCAGCCGTCATTTCGGGGTCGCTGTTGGGGTTTATGATCAATATCCTCATCGGTGTATTCCTCTCTCCAGCGAAGTAAAGCTTGTTTAGAACAGTTAGATATTAGTTATTTGATATTCGCTGGCCAGCGTTCGCACATTGGAGATGGTTTCCAGCAATGCCTGGCTGGTCACCGATGGTGAAATCGCCACCAAGCGCAAGGCCGTTTTATGATCCAGTTTTGTCATCGAGATAGAACGCTTGCCCTCCCTCATCACCCGATCGTATATGTATCTCTGCAATGGATCCAGTTGTTCTTCTGTCAAGCCCTCCGGGGTGATGCGAAAACAAAGGATCCCTGTGTCGGGCTGGTGCAACAATTCTATATCAGCCTGGCCCTGGAGATATTCAGCCAAAGTTTTGATAGCCACGAGCGGCGCACCAAGTCTTTGGCGTACCTGGGCCATTCCCTGGTGACGCAGGGATGTAACAAGGGAGAGGGCAGAAAAAGGCCGGGTGGATGGAGGCGACTTGAGTCCCGGGTTGGGTTCAATGTCCCCCTCGCGATTGAAATAGTCGCTGTGCAAGGCCATCCGGCCAAAATCTTCCCGGCGGCGCACAAAAAGTATCGAATTAGGAATGGGGATTCCGAGTTGCTTATGCGGGTCCCAGGAGACGGAATCGGCGAGTTCCATCCCAGAAAACAAGGGCTTCCATTCAGGAACCAGGCTGTAAGCCAACCCATACGCGCCGTCCACGTGCAGCCAGACACCTGTTCTCTCGCACATCTTTGCCATCGGCAGGATCGGATCTACAGAACCGGTAGAGGTTGTCCCGGCCGTGGCGACGATGCAAAAAACGTCTTTCGTTTCGCCCAACTCCTTCAAGGTTTGTTCCATACGCTGGACGTCAATCCGACGACTGCTGTCAACGTCCACAGTCACCAGGCATTGTTCGCCAAGCCCCATCATGCGCACAGCGTGCTTTATGGAGAAATGTGCATCGCGGGAGATCACGGCCACCAGGCGGGTCGGGTCGGCGAACCCATGCAACCCTTTTTCGGCGAGATTGAAGCCCTCCCGCTCAGCTTGGCGGTGAAGCGCCAGGTAGAGGGCTTGCTGATTGGCATAGGTGCCGCAATACATCAAGGTGGCGTCGGCAGTAGGGGCGAGTCCAAAGAGGCGACACAAAGCCTGGCAGCCGAGTTCTTCCAGCATCGCTCCACCAGGAGAGACCTGCCAGTTCGTCACCCCCTGATTGTAGGACAGAGCAATCTCGGCGCCGAACCGGGCTCCTCCTTCCGGGAAAGCGTTGAACATGGACTGAAATTCGGGCCGGTCATAGCGCATCAGATGGGGCAATAGACGCTCTTGGATCAGTTGGCCCAGGGCATCCAGGGACAGTCCCTCATCTTGAAAGTCAACGAGAGGCTCCAGATCTGCGGCCACCTGCTCTGGAGAAGCCCCCGAATAGATAGGAACTTGATGCATGTCTCACTCTCCTTGATCACGAATTGGAACCCTTGCGAAGGTTAGATGATGTAACCTTCGCAAGGGTTACGGCAGCATAGACAAATCGAGCTTGCGATGGAGATAGCGGCCCCTTCCTTTCTCGGCCAGACACCTGTCTCCATCAATGATGAGCTCTCCCCGCGAAAAGACCTTGACGATTTTGCCCGTTATCTCGATGTCGTCGTAAGCCGTATAGTCGGTGGCCATGTGCAGCGTCTGCTGGTTCATGGTCCATCTGGCATGGGGATCGAAAAGCACCACGTCGGCGTCCGCACCGGGGAGCAGGTTCCCTTTTTGCGGCGCCAGGCCGAACAGTTGGGCTGGTGTGCTGGCCACCACTTCGACGAACCGGGGCAGGGACAATCGCCCCTTGGCCACCCCCTCGGAATAGAGCAGGTTGAGGCGAGGTTCGACGCCAGGGATGCCGTTGGGACATTTGTCAAAGCGGCCAACGCCATAGAGCTTGGCCTCCCAGGAGTAGGCCGCATCGTCGGAAGTGACCATAGAGATGCGGCCATCTCGCAGGGCCGTCCAGAGCCGGTCCTGGTTGGCCCGGTCCCTGAGAGGCGGGGAGCAGATCCATTTGAGGCCATCGTCCCGTTCCAGCATCTCCTCGGTAAAGACGAGGTAGTGGGTACAGGTCTCGGCGATGGCGTCCACCCCTTCAGCCCTGGCCGCGCCGACGATCTCAGCCCCATCGGCGGAGGCCATGTGCACGACAAAGACCCGGCAGCCTGTCTCCCGCGCGATTTCGATGCACTGGCAGATGGCCTTGTTTTCGGATTCGGGAGGTTTGCTCCTGGTGTGATAGACGTATTCTATCAAACCGGCGTTGATCAGATCAGAGATGTTTTGGGTGATCATTTCGTCATCTTCGGCGTGGACCAGCAACATGCCACCGGCCTGGTGGAGACGTTCCGCAATACGCTTCAGATCCTCGGGGCTGACGTAAAGTCCATCCTGGCGATAGGTCATATAACACTTGATGGACGGCGCTCCCTCCGAGACGACCAGGGGGATCTGGTCCAGGGTCTCGGGTGTTGGATCCGTGATGCACGGATGCACCCCCCAATCCACCAGGGGCAAGCCGTCCGCCTCTTCTCTTTTGTACTCGAGCGTATCAATCAGGGGTTCGCCATGCCGCTGGTTGGAGAAATCAACGACGGTGGTCACCCCTCCGTAGGCAGCGGCCAGGGTGCCGGTATAGTAATCGTGGACGCTGATGGTGTTCATGAAAACGTCGTTAAAGTGGACGTGGGTGTCCACCGCACCGGGCAGCACCAGGAGGCCGCTGGCGTCGAGGGTGACATCCGCTTTCAAGTCGGACAAGCGGCCTATGGCCGCTATGCGTTCCCCCTGGATGAGAACGTCCTGTTCAGAGACGGTTTGCCCTAAAACGACGGTGCCACCCTGGATTAGAGTTGTCTTGGGTTTGGTCATCATACCTCCTTCCCGGATAGGAGACCCGGCTTTACAATTTGCTCCTGCCGGACGACAGACTTCGGCGAGCTCAGTCGAGCCGTCCGGCGGCTTCCAAAGCGTTTCGGGGCGCTGGATTGTCATCCAGCGCGAGCAAAAGTATAAAGCAATCTGGGTATGCGCTGAAACGATGCACTTCTTCCCCAGATCTAGAGTCTATCCGAAAACTAGCTGGCCGGGCTCCCACGCCCGGCAATTCGGCGGGGTGGAAGCCATCTACGCCAGGTTTTCGGATAGGCTTTAGAGGCCCGCTAAGGCTTGTTCCAGATCAGCCTTGAGGTCCTCCACGTCCTCGATGCCGACGGCGTAGCGGATCAACCCTTCTGGGACACCAGCCGCTGCCCGTTCCTCGTCCGTCAACTCGACGTGGCTGGTGGTCGCCGGAGGGCCGACGATGGTCTCCACCTGGCCGAGGTTGGCCGCCATGTAGGCGTAGCGGAGACGGGGCAGGAAGCGGGTGACGGCCTCGAATCCGCCTTTGATCTCGAAACTCAGCACGCCTCCAAAGCCGTGCATCTGCCGCCTGGCAATCTCGTGGCCCGGATGGCTCTCCAGGCCCGGGTAATAAACGCGCTCCACCTGGGACTGTTTCTCCAGAAAACGGGCCAAAGCCAACGCGTTCTCGTTGTGTCGCTCCATGCGCAGGCCCAGCGTCTTCAAGCTGCGCAGCAGCAAGAAGGCGCTATGGGCATCGAGGGAAGGCCCGGTGAGTTCGCGATGGCGATAGATTTTCTCCACCAGGTCTTTGCGACCACAGACCACGCCACCCAACACATCCCCATGCCCGCAAAGGAACTTGGTGGCGCTGTGGATGACCAGGTCCGCACCCAGGGCAACGGGGCTCTGGTTGATGGGTGTGGCAAAGGTGTTGTCCACGACGGTGATCGCCCCCACCTTTTTCGCCGCCGCAGACAGACGGGCCAGGTCCAGCACTTTGAGCGTGGGATTGGTGGGTGACTCCAGGTACAGCACATCGCAGCCCTGCTCGATGGCGACCTCAATCGCCTCGTGATCCTCCGTCTCACAGACCTCGCAGATCACACCAAAGCGGGGCAGAATCTGGGCAAAGTGCAGATAGGTCGCACCGTAGGCATCCCGCACCGAGACGGCGCGTTGTGAGGGGCCAAGCAGGGCAAAGAGCGTCGTGCTGACGGCGGCCATACCGGTGGCAAAGCTGGTAGCGCTTTCGGCCCCTTCAAGGGCGGCCACCTTTTCCTCGAAAGCACTGGTCGTGGGATTTGAATTGCGGCTGTAGATGTCGCCAGGGGCTTGATGCAAGGCCACCGCACGCCACGTCGCTATGTCCTCATAGGCAAAAGCCACATTCTCGATAAGCGGCGGCACAATAGCGCGCGTGTTGGGATCAACGCACCGGCACAGATGGACAGAACGAGTTGAGGGACCTTCATTTTGACGCATACTCTCATCTCCTTGTATGATAGGTGATTGTGATAGGGTGACAACGTGATTTCGTCATTCTGAGGAGTGAGCCAAAGCCCTGAGCGCAGTGAAGGGGAAGCGACGAAGAATCTCGTTGTAACACCAGGAAAGGTAAGCTATCGAGCCAGTATCAGCGCCGCATGTAAAAGGGCATTCGCCCCATTGACACAATCCTCCCATTCGGTGAACTCTTTTGCCGAATGGCTGAAACCACCGACTGAGGGGACAAAGATCATCCCGGCCGGGCAAATCTGTGCCAGGCACTGCGCATCGTGGCCCGCGCCCGAGGGAAGGAAAGTATGTCTCAAGCCGAGCAGTTTACTCGCCTGGGCAAAAGCATCCCGGACTGTATCATTCATACGGGCCGGAGGGGTGCTGTCCAAAAACGCTGTCTCCAAACCGAGTCCGAACCTTTGCGCCTCAATGGAAGCCTGCTGCAGCAGGGATGCCTCCATTTCATCCAGCTCGTCGTCATCGTCAGCCCGGAATTCCAGGGCGACAGTCACTGTTTGAGGGACCACGTTGAAAGCGCCCGGCTCAAATTCCATGTTCCCTACGTTCACAACACAGCCCGGGAAATCTCTCATCACCCGCTCTCTGGCGGCCAGGGTGAACGCGCCAGCGCCCTGAGCCGCGTCCAATCGCCTGCCCATGGGCGTCGTACCGGCGTGGTCTGCCCGCCCAATGAACCTTATCTTGAACGAGCGAATACCCACAATGCCGGTCACGACACCCATCTGCATGTCCGCTTCAACCAACCGCGCCCCTTGTTCAATGTGCAGCTCGAGGTATCCGGCCACCGCTGCCGGGTCCCTTCCCGCAGAAAACAGCGAGCTTGCACTCAGCCCGGCGCGGCCAAGGGCCTGCTGAAAACGGTCACGGCCTCCGCGCGGGTTTCGTACATGTTCCGGCTCCAGTCGGCCCGAAAGGGCCAGGCTGCCCAGGAAATTGACGAAATGTCCTTCTTCGTCCGTGAAATCAACCGCTTCCAGGTGCGCCTTTAACCAGAGCCCTTGCTCCTTCACCACCTGAAGGACCTCGAGGGCTGCCACCACCCCCAGGGCACCATCAAAGCGCCCGCCGTAGGGCACAGAGTCCAGATGCGACCCAAGCAGCAAGGTCGCCCCCCCTGCCGGGCCGCAGCGGAGAACAGCGGAGTGATTGCCAGCGCCATCCACCCGGGCGTCCAGACCGGCTTGCCTGGCCTGGTCAAGAAACCATCGGCGGGCCTGGAGGTGGGCCTCGCTCAGTGCCGGCCGATGTACACCGCCGTCTGGTGTAGCTCCAATGGCCGCCAGCGTCTCCAAGTTGGTACGGAAACGCTCACTGTTAATCCGAAGGGGCGAAATAGATTGATCCATGTTTTTATTGTATCACCGTTTGAATCAAAAGGCAACGGCGAAAGCTGTTGGGGGCCAAGCGAAAGTTGGGCAAATAAAAAGCCCGGCCCAAAGACCGGGCTGTAGACTCAAAAAGCAAGCTCCCACCACCTCATCGAGGCGCGGGAGCTTTTTTATCAGGACGCAGACGCAGGACAATCTAATCGTCGCCGGGTTCTGCCAGCTAGCCGTCTACACCAGTTCACGTTCCAACAAGGCCTGGACCACCTGTTCCACGGAGCGGTGCTCTTTTTCAGCCTGTTGCTTGATCCGATGATAGATCTGCCCATCCACAGGAACCATAAAGACCCGTTTCTGGATGTCGAATTCCATTTCAACCATCTCCATCTCGTCCCAGTAATCGGCTGCCGAGTGCGTGTCCCAGAATTCGCCCGCCTCTTCTGCGCTGCTGAAATGCTCCGGAATGGGGTCTCTATCCCTTGCGCTCATATTGTCTTCGCTCCTTGTCCGCCGTGAAGAGTTCCTTGATCTGTCCACTGAGATTATAGCACCAACTGCTTAGAAAAACAAGCCCCCTTCCCTCTCAGCGAGGCGTGGGGGCTTTTTTTGTCAGGGCTCAGATGCGGCGTCCACTAATATGGCAAAGATTTAGCACGTCAAAGCGGGGGGATGAGGAAGGCTGTCAACGGATTTCAAGAGCGGATTGAACGGCTTGGACATTCCACCAGGGCGATTTCCGCTCAATCCGGTCCCAAAATCCGTTGACAGCAACCCGCCCTGATCATCCATCTTCCTGCTTTGGGGTGCCAACCAAAGATTTGCACCGTGTGCTGCGCGTCGCCGTCACCGTTGGCGTGTGCTATGGTGCTGAGCAGGAGCATGTCAGCTATTGTGAAAGTGACATCCCAACCCGGACCTTCTTGCCCACAGAGTCAGGGAGATAAAACGGGTCGCTTGTGGCAAGGAGTTGACCTCCCTGGCTCTGGTAAACTACCCAGCGGAACGGCCCCTCACCAAAGATGGCCGGACCAACCCACCACACTTTTTGGCCGCCCTCGTCGAGCGCGCCCGACCACCCCTCGATGTCGTGCCAACCACCGGCGCTGTCTTGCCATTGGACGATGGTCCACAGCCCGGCCTGGGGTGGGTGGACACGCAACTCGATCTTGTTTTGTCAGGACGCAACTGCCCTTGTCATTCGAGCGTGAGGGACCACCTCATCATGGATACCCCCATCAAGACACAGGCATCCCTGCCAGATCAGGGTTAGTAGGGATCACCTGTGCCCCAACTATCAAGGTGGATAACTTTCAGAAACATCTATGGTTCCATCGCCATTCAAATCGCTGCAATAGACCACTGAAGACGGGTCAGGATTAGCGGTGGGTGTTTGCTCCCAGTATATAGCTCAGGGCGGAGCCGTCCCATCACTGTTCTTGAGGATGATAGGCAGATACACAGCACCGCCCTTCCCCTGCTCATTGAAGGAGATGGTATAGGCTGTGCCACACCCACCGACGTTCGGATTCCAGTGCTTGACCAGAGCGTAGTAGGTATCGGTCGTGGGAGCGGTCCAATCTATCTGTGAGGCCAGTGCGCCGCCGTAATCATCGTTGGACGCCAGCAGGGTGGTGCCGTCGGTGTCGTACAGGTACAGGTACGTGTCAGCACTGACCCCAAGGCCAGACGTGCGGATCGTGTACGTCATGCCACCAGAGGCTTCTATCTTCAGCCAGTCCTGGTCGGCCAGGGCGTGGAAGTTGTGCAACTGGGAAGCGCCCAAATTAAGGACGTTGGATGTTGAGGTGTAAGCATCGTCACCCTCGTAGGTGTCAGGCGCAGCAACACAGATTTCGACCCCGGCGCTGTAGATGTTGTTGGCATTGTCGGGCTCGCTGACGACGCCGGTCGAATCGGTTTGGCAGTAGAGGGTGGCCGACGACTCTTCCATCGCCGCCAGTTCATCCAACGCACCGAGCCCACCAACGCCGGTCAGGTCGCTGATGACGGTAGTCAGGCTGATGGTAGCCCCGGCGGCAATGGGGTCGTTCGCCAGGGAACAGATACTGCCGGTGGAATCATCGGACCCGGTGGGGAGATGATTGGCGTAAAAGTCGGTATAGAAACCATTAATAGTGGATGCATCTCCCTGGTTTCTGACGATGGCCTGAGCGATGATGCCGCTCTCGAAGGCCTGGCCGTCTACCGGATAGGTGGACAGGCTCTGGAGAACCAGATCAGCCGAGCCAGTGCCGGGCGGCAGGATGGCGTTGCCAGCCGCCACTGACGGCGCATGGGTGATGCGCCCGTAGGGGAAATCGGTGCGCTCGACGTTGGAGATGCGCACGTGCTGGATGTAGCCGGGGAAGTAACCGCCGTCGGCCCCTCCCTCAGCGTAGCCGATGAACAGGCGACGGGTGCTGGCGAAAGCGTCGGCGGCATTGGTATTGGTCCGCTTCTGGTCCCCATTGATAAAGGTACGCATCGTATTGGTGCCATCATAAGTCACCGCCACATGGTACCAGGTGTTGAGCTCAAGTGGATCGTAGCCCCAGGTGATTACCTCGCGGTTGCCGCCATCGGCTCGCAACAGCCAGTGAAGTTGACGCTGGTTGTTGATGCGGAAGAAGTAGGAACCGTCACCAGAGCCCCACTTGCTGACAACGTGGGGATAGTTGCCGGTGTTGCCTGTCAGGTAGATCCAGGCTTCGATGGTCATCGGCCCGCTGCCCAGGTTAAAATCATTTGAATTACCGGCGTCAACGTAAGCACTTGAGCCATTGAAAGACCCGGTCCAACCCAACCAGCCATCGGTCCAGGCCGAACTGTAGAATGTCCCGTTGTGACCTCGACCCGACGTATCGGTCACGGTGCTGCCACTGCCGTTTTGGAAGTGCCAGAGCCCCATGGTGTTGGCGTCGGCGACGGGCAGGAAGACATTGTTCACGTTGGCCGGCGGGGAACTGGCAGCCGCGTTGCCATAATAGAGCTGGTAGCTATCATTGTCCGAGCCCGAACCGGTGATCTGAGCCTGCAAAGGGAACCAGATGTCAATTTGGGTGGACGAGAAGCGCTGGACAAAGCGGTCCAGTTCGGTGGTGTCGTTGTAGACTACCCGGACGTCGTTCCCCTTGGTGGCTGACAGAGAGGCGTTGTATAGCTCCTGAGCCGTGGGAGAGGTAGAGCTATCGAAATGGAGGTGAATGGGGTAGTGAACCGGCAACGGATACTCATCCTGGTTGACGATGACGATGTTGCGCTTGAAGTCATAGCTGCTGTTCCACCAGGCGGGAGGTGGGGCGGCGGTGGGATCTACCAACGTATAGGTATTCCCGTCGCCAGAGGCATAAATGCTCCAGTTGCCCACCTCGTCCATCGCCCGGACGCGGAAGTAATAGGTGTGGCCTGGTTGAGCGGGAAAGATCTCCGAGGTTTTGGTCGTGTTGACCAGCCAGTCGCTCCACTCACCCTGCTGACCATCGCGCACCTGCACATCGTACCAGCGCAGGCCAGAGCGGGCATCGGAACCACTCCAGCTAACCGGGATTTGGGTATCCGTGCTCACAGCAGGAAGGGGAGTCATGGACGTGGTGGGGGGTATGTCGTCAATACCGAAGGGGCCACCGGAGTAAGTCGTCCCCAGTTCGTTGGTAGCCTCGATACGCCAGTACAATCTCTGGTAAGCCTGGCCAAAGGTGTGAGTATAGTTCGTCACAGCCGTCGTCCAGGTCATGTCTACCAGCCGATTGGTCAAAGCCTGATCCGTAGCGACGATCAGATGGTAGCTGTGCTGCCGGTCTGAAGGTTGCCATTGAAAATTGACGGTTCGGCTGTTGAGCCAGCTATCGTTGGCCGGGTGGATGGCATAGGGAACCCTGGGTGGACGCCGGAGCAGCGTGAATTGCCTGTCCCAGGTATCGGCGCCGCCAACTCCCCTGATCTCTACCCGCACGATGTGACACCCATCGCTGATGTCAAAAGTCCGCCATAGCGAGTATACCTCGCCCGGGCCACCGTGGTTGATGCCGTGCCAACTACCAGTGGTGGAACAGTCGTTGGCTGTGTTGACGGTGACAATTGTCTCGCCGTAATCGCCTACGCCGTTCGTGTGGATCCAAATATCTTCGGCGTCCGAGGGAGATGAATGGTCAAAGTCAAAGACGGTGATGTCCACCCCGGCCAGCCTGGTGAAGTGACGCACGCCGCTCCAATCGCTGACGTTGCCCTGGCTGTCACGCACGCGGGCATGCCAGGTGTAGGCCCCGGCCGCCATAGAGGGAGGGGTGGCGCAGTTGAAGGGCGGGTTGACCCAGCCGCTTTGCCACGAGGTGGGCCCGGTCACGAACTCGAATTGATAGCCGGTGATGGCGTCACCATCCGGGTCGCCCTGCTCGACCGCGCAGAGTTGAGGAATGTCATAACCCGTGGCGTAATCACCTGGGTTGTTGAGATTGGGCGGATAGGGCACACGATTGGCCGGTCCCCGTCCCGGCAGCAACTCGTACAACACACCAGCCTGCTCAGGATGCGCCCAACCGGGGTCGTCCCACCCCGCTGCCTGGGCGATAATGGAATGCATCCCATCAGCGTAGGGAGGGGTAAACCAATTGGCGGTCACCTCCGGTGCGCCGATCTCCGAAACGATTTGACCGTCAATCAAGATGCGCATGGCCCTCAAGTTCTCAAAATTCTGAGCCCTGGCGGTAATGTAGACGTTGCGTGCATCCGATGGAGAAGGCGGGTCAAAGAAGAAGGAGATGTGGGAACTGGCCTGAACCACGCGAATCTTGACCCATAGTTGCCCGCCTTCGACCCAGGTTCCTCCGGCACTGACGATTTGGAAGTAACCGTTGTAGTCGCCAGGCTGAGTAGGAGCGGTCAGGTTGATGGAAATGTCCACGGTGCTCTGCGGTCCAGTGGTGGGGATGCTGGTCTCTGTGGGTGCACCCAGTGAGTTGCCACCGACGAAGCGGAGCTTGTAGCCGCTCCAGGTGGAGGTGCCGCTGTTTTTCACCCGCCAAGTCTTGACCAGTGCCTGCCCCGGCGAAACGGCGCTGCCATCGGGGAGGGTGATGTCGGAGAGGAAGGTGGCCGAGTCGACTGGGAAAGGCGGAGGCGTGCCAGTCGGAGGTGGCTCTCCTGAATCCGCAGCGCACGCTGGCTTCACAAGTTTCCACCATTCAATCGGAAAGTTAGGCGCCGGACCTAAATTTCCTAAATACCAGTAAACAATTTGGTAAGATCCGTTGTTCACCCACTGTAATTTCCCGCAACTAGGCTTTTCAAACAACAAGGTAGCATCCAAATAGGCGCGGGTGATGCGCGAGTCATCGCCGTCGAAATAGATGTATCCTTTACCAAGAATAGGAACATCAACGCTCAGAGATTTGGTGCCTTTGTAAGCGACTTCCAAGGAGGACATAGCATCATTAACCACTTGACCATTATCAAAGTAGTCGTTATCAAAGTTGGCTTCAGCCCACCAGAACGCTTTTCTTCCGCCAGATCGGTTAGAGTTTTCGTACAGCATTCCTGCCCAGCGGTCAGCAACCCTTACAGATGACGCTTTGTCATTAAACCATTCCGGTACATTAACGGTCTGACTTTGCGTATATTTGATGGAAGGCCCTTTGAAACCAGCATCCCAATATAAAACGACGCCATCACCAAAAGGCAAATTGTTACTCGAGATATAACTGGGCTGCCAATCCTGCTCGTTGACTCCCTCAAAATCAACAACGAGGGAACCACTCGGCAATGGCGCTGTATTCGGATCTTGCCAACGGCCGCTACAAGGGCCACTGGGGCAATAGGCTGGGGGAGTGCTCGTGACCTGAAAATGCAGATGTATGCCTGTGCTCCATCCTGTTGTCCCCTCTTTCCCAATCACGGTACCTGCATCAATATCACATCCAGGCTGTACTTCATCGGGTACACTCTCATATGCTAAGTGCAGATACCATGAAAACTCGGCAGGACCATGCTGGATGACTACCAGATTTGTCTGTGGTGCGCAGCTTTGATCATCACATCCATCATTACTGGAGTCTTTTACAAAATATACTTCCCCAGCTTTAGCCGCCACAACAAAACCGTTCTCCTGTTGCTGTGAGGATTGCTGACCTCTCCAGAGATTAAAGTCCACAGCCCATACCCCACAATGAGTACCACAATTGTAAGGTAGCTGCGTCACAGTGGCACCCCATCCTGCTGCCCAAGGCAACCTGTAGTTCGAAACAGCTTGGGCAGTTAGTGCCCTTTCTTGTAATGTTGGCCGCCGCAGATAGTTTTTTACCTCTCGCTGAATTAACCTTGTGTCCATAGCTTCTAACCACTCATTATATTTCACTATGGTATCTGCGATAGGAAGTATAGCCTCCCATTGACCACTTTGGCTCTGATGTGCAAGCGCAACAAGAGGTTCTCCTGGCACGACTTGCCTCGTGTCCTTGTAAATGTTAACCACGTTTCCGTACGCCCACTCTTCAAGTACCTGATAAGAGTCAAGTTGCAAGTCGTAAATCAATGGAGCAGTCCTAACATATGCATCAATAGCAATTTGCATAGCCGCCTGAGGCGTGTCACCAACTCCCCCAACAAGTTCGGGTACTTGTGCGGCATTTGAACCATTCTTTATTGACATAGAGAGTATGACTATGAATGCGATTGCCGTCGCAAATAGCTTTCTCATCATTCACCTCCATCGCGTGAGCAGTATAACCTCCATGTAAAACAAACGCCACCCTCAGCGCGCGAAACGCGGCCTTGGCTGGCGTCCTTTTGATGTGGTCTGTGTTGTTGGTCTTTCGCCCCTCTACCATGGCATTCTCTCAATTTTCAGCACCAAGACCCGGACCCTCGCTGGTCAAGATCTGGTCTCAGGTGGTCACTCACGAGATTGGGATGTTCCAGATGACCTGGCCACCCCTGCACTGGCTTGGTTTGGGCCTTAATTCACTATTACCATTATACCATCTCTCGCCCGGTTGTCAAGTACTAAAAAAGTATGATTTTTTAGCCTGCTCCGGGCTAGTAAATTGCGCCTCTGGGTACTAATACTTTGTGCATGTCTTCACGAATTCAGTTCTTTGCATGGCCCATCCCCTCTCCGCCATCTGACGCAGACGAGCGATGTAGGCATCCTTATTCTTCCAGACGATGTAATCTTCCCACGCCGGATGTCCGGCAACCTGTCCATCCTGAATCGCCCGGTACAGCGATTCTTTGGAGAGCACGTCGTACCGCTCGCGGATTTGGGCAATTTCCCACTCTGCCAGCCGTATCTCTTTTTCAATGAACGCCAATAACCCCTTACGGATGAGCTCATGTTCTGGCATGGCCAACATGCTGCTCAATTCGAGCGCCAACGCTTGAACGTCCATTTTGAAGCCTCCTGACTTTTCTGCCTCGCAAACAAGTCACTGCGCCACGCGCAAGTGGGATCAATGAGCTGCATCACTAGAAATCATCGGGCAGATTTCTGTTCAGGTATTGGCTGAGCACGATATACATCAAGTCCTTTCCACTGTTCAAGCCCATGCGCTTGGCCAGGTAATCGAAGCCATCCAGCATCAACTGGTGGAGATTCATCGTGACATCAACTCGCTTCTTCAGCCGCTCGTCCACTTCCGCCTCTTCGCGTGGTAGAGAATCCAGCCATACTTGTCCTGTCTCTACCTCAGCAGAGTGGGGCAACTCAAAGTCGAAATCATCGGTTGTTTCTTCCACCTCTGGAACGGGCTTGAGAGCCATCTCCGTTTTCATTGTCATAGTCACATCTCCCTCACCGAAAAGATACGCGCAATACGCCCCCTCTTGAGATTGAATAACACGATAAGCCGCCCGTGTCGGGCCCCGTAGACCTTTTTCCCATAACGGTCACGACCAAAGTTCAAGTAGGATTTCGCCTGGGCAACGATCTCTTCCAGAAACTCCAACTCATATTCCGGGTGTGCTTGAGCGAGATGTCCTGCAGGGACACAGCCGTCAGGGCTTGCGGTACACATCCTCGTGCACACCAATGACCCGGTGCACACAGACCCGCTCGCCGGTCTCTGGATGTTCCTCAAAATGGAACGTCCAGCGGTACTTCCGGCTGACACGCCCTGACCAGACACCCGGATACCCCTCCATGCGCTCAATGGCCAGGCTGGGGTGCGACATATCCTGGCAAAACAGGGCAAACGCTTTGCGGGCCTGGGCTTTGATCGACGGAGGCAGCGCCTCAAACGCCTGGCTAAATCGCCGGGTCTTGACGTGCCGCATCGCTACACCAGGCTCGCTAAAAAGTCGGCGTCGTCGTCAAAGGTTTCCACGCGACCAGCAGCCAGGTCCTCCTCAGCCTCCCGCTCAGCGGCCTGCCACTCGGCCGTCCAAAACCACTCCTGCCCCGGCTTGATGGGTTGCTGTTCCAAATGAGCGTCTATCGCCTCGCGGATGATCTGTGAGATGGGCTTGCGAGTGACAAAAGACAACACCCGCAACCGCTCATATTGTGCCAATTCCAGACGCAATGAGATGGCTTTCATCACCATCACCTCCCTCATCAGGTGTGTATATCAGTATACCACAATATGCCGATATACACAAGAGTGGGCCGAAACCAAAGACGCCCTGGGGTCAGGGCGTCTTTGATCTTCCATAGCAAAGAGCATCAAGCTGCGCTAGAAATCATCAGGCAGATTTCTATTCAGATTTTCAACCCTCACAGCTTTTGCCGAGTGTGGCGGATATACGTTTTCCAAATCCTGGAGCGCGGGCGGTAACCAGATGATTTGGGCTTTCATACCGCCCCTCTGGCCCGACGAGCGCGGAACTCGGCGACCACAGTCTCGTGATCCACACCTTTCCCCTCAGCCGAGGCCTCTTTGGCCGTTTGCAGCTTGTTCCATGCCTCAGGGTCACTCATCTCCTCCAAAGTAGCGACAAGTCCCTGATAAGTCTCGTAATCCACCAGCAGAGCTGCCGCCCGACCCAGTTGCGTGATGACAATAGGCTCTTTGGTTTTCTTCACTTGATCAATGTATTTATCTGCCGTAGCCTGCAAGTCTGAAACCGGTATGATCCTCTCCATATCTCACCTCACTTTTTTCTTTCCCAATTGTCTTCGTCACACTGTTACCTTCACATCCATGATAGCACAGTCCGCACAGGTTGTCAATCCCGTGCTTTCCACCACCATGCGCAGGACCAGGTTCGCCTATAACAACCCCGCAGCCTTGAGGATGCTCTCCACCTCCTGACGCCGTTCATCGTCCAAAGGCAAAAGGGGCAGGCGCGGCGGGCCACCGTAAAAGCCCATCATATCCATGGCCGCCTTGAGGCCACTGAGGCCAAAACGGCTGGTGACCGCCAAATTCACCGGCAACAACCGCAAGTGGAGGTCGCGTCCCTTCTCCATCTCTCCGGCATGGAACAGGTCGAACAACTCAACCGACTCGCCAGGCGCTACGTTGGCCAGGGCCAGGACACCACCCGTCACGCCGATGGCCAGGGACGGATAGAAAAAGTTGGCCGAACCTGCCAATACCTGGAACGAGGGACCGGCCCGGCGAACGGTTTCCCCCATCTTGGGCATGTTGCCCGAAGTGTCCTTGACGCCAATGATGTTGGGATGCTGCGAGAGCTCGACCAGCAGATCCGCCGACAGGTCAATGCCTGTAGCCGGTGGCAGGTTGTAAATCATGATGGGAATGGGCGAGGCATCAGCGACCACGCGGTAGTAGTTGGCCAACACGGGCGCAGTCATCTGCCCTTTGTAGTAACTGGGGTTGAGGATGATGGCCACATCGGCGCCGATCTCGGCCGCTTTTTCGGTCAGGGCAACCGTGTTGGCCGTTGACTCACAGGCCGTGCCGGCAATCATCAACTTTTCCTTGGGAATGGCCTGGCGAGCCGTCTTCAATACATCCACTTTTTCCTGTTCGTTGAGGTAGACCCACTCCCCATTGGAGCCCAGGACGATGTATCCGCTCAACCCCGTCTGGTTCCACCGGCCAAGATTGAACGCTATCTTGTCGTGGGCGACCTGTCCGCGCTCGTCAAAGGACGTGACAATGGGCGTAAACACCCCGCGCAATGAGATACCAGCTTTGACCATGATCTGTTCCTCCTTTGTGATCTATTGCTTAACCCTTTAGAAGGTTATGTCAACTAACCTTGGCAAGGGTTTCCCATCCCCTCGCTTTGGGTTGCTACGAACCGCTCGAGTTGCACCATCTGCGCTGGCACGATGTTGATGAAGGGGCGCGATTTTTTGATCAAGCCAACGGCTTCATCCAATTTCAAACCCTGGCTGATAAAGTAAGCCGCGGCCATAGTCGGGGCGCGCCCAATCCCCCCGCCGCAGTGAATGTAAACCTTCCCTCCATCAGCGATGACTTTGCGGATAAAGGCGACCCCCTGGTGCAAATGGTCCAAGGTCGGGGCGTCATCATCGGCAGTGGGCAGGTGACAATAATGCTCCAGGGCCAGACCGTGAGCAGCGTCATCAAATTCAAGCCGCATATTCACAACGCTGTCAATGCCCATTCGGGATAATTTGCCCTTGCCCGCCCGGCGATATTGCGGCCCCACATAGATTTCTGGGGTAATCCGGCTGTATTTCAGGATAGGGACGCCCGTGACGGCAGGAGTGCCCCTGGCATAAAGCCAAAGCAAAGTAGTACGTACCCCCTGCCTTCGCAGCCGATACACCAGGATACGAACCCCTTTCCGAACGAGTCTGAGTAGTTTGGACATGCAATAGCTCCTGTCTCGCAAATTCGTGTCATTTGTCCATTGGCGTAAGGGTACAACCCCCAGCCCCTTTCGCCGTTTCCCATTATAACATACACTTGGCAAGTCCACAATGCGGCACCTATTGAAAATCCAGAGAAGGTGTGCTATAATGGTAATAGCGATAGGCGGTATTTTCACCCACTGCAAAAACGTGACCAGATAGGTGCCCCCGGATGAACCTTTTGCCCTCCTTCTTTGTAGTAACGCTGGGGGTGTTGTGTATTCCTTGTAAGAGCTTTCAGCGTGGGAAGGAGGTGAGAAAGCGGAACCAAGACCGGTGTTCGATGTGCTCGGGCTGGGTCTGAAATCCAGCGCAAAAGTGCCACAAATTCAAATCAGGAGGAGAAAAACAGATGTTTGACAAAAAGAGTTTGGCTTTGCTGTTCACCGTCTCTCTGGTCTTGGCCACGGTAGCGGTCCAGTGCGGGCCCGCGCCGACTCCGGAGGTCATAGAGAAAGTGGTCAAGGAGACCGTGGTGGTCAAGGAAGAGGTCGAGAAAGAGGTGGTCAAGGAGGTGGTGGTGACGCCGACGCCGGAGCCGCCCCCACCCATGCCCAGCTACGCGGCCGAGTTCAAGAACCCGGATATGTGGGTTGGCGCTACCTACGGCGAGCCGGAGTCCCTTGACCCATCCTTTACCTACGAGTCGGCTGGCGTCTCGGCCGAGTCCAACATCTATGAGGGTGTGGTTGCCTTCAAGAGGGAGGCGGTTGAGGAGTTTGTGCCTGCCTTGGCCACCGAGTGGGAAATCTCCGAGGACGGTCTGACCTACGTCTTCAACATCCGCGAAGGGGTTACCTTCCACGAGGGAGGCACCCTGGAGCCCCACGATGTGGCCTATAGCTTCCAGCGCGGCATGTTGCAGGACCGCACGGGCGGGCCTCAGTGGATGATTATCAGCACTCTCTTCCCCGGGTTTTACGCCGTTGAGGAGT
>Ga0180437_10001789_pt1 | contig 36043 bp, 26 predicted proteins | sample SS_ome_4_FD_132410 | JGI IMG/M metagenome (GOLD analysis project Ga0180437, IMG submission 132410) | Hypersaline lake sediment archaeal communities from the Salton Sea, California, USA - SS_3_D_1 metaG | ecosystem: Environmental > Aquatic > Non-marine Saline and Alkaline > Hypersaline >... | reverse complement strand
GGATTGGAAAAGAAGAGTAATCACCAAACTGAACAACAGAATCAGTCTTGCGTGGTGAGAATTGAGTAACATTTTAGCACTATTTAACATGGATCACCTTTTCATCTGCACACCTCCTTTCCTCGTAATATGTCATCTGTTCAAATAGTATGCCGTGATATACAAGCCGGCATAAAAACATAATAAACATAAGTTAATGACTATTTCATTATGAAAAAATATGAGAATCAAAGCGGAAACATTTACCCCCGATCAAGCAATATCTACCCACCCTGGTAGATCACAGTGAATGTGCCCAAGTTAAAGGATTTGATAGGTTCATGGCCATATTATGGCTTACGACCCAGCAGGATTCACTTGCATCGGCTCAGATAGATGTTTATAGAATTGGAAATGAAATTAACAGTACGTCTATTATTAATGGTAGCATCAAATACTTATTTGCCGCTTATAATGATATGCACACCATCCACTTAGGGACGAAAATAAAGTGCGCCTAACGTGTTCCCAAAATTTGTTAAAATGGATACAAATAGGTATGCATTGGTACAAAGAGAATGAATTTATATCTATATTAAGCAATCTATAAATTATTACTTATTAATAAGTACTGAGATAACGCGAACACGTGTATCCCGTATCGAAACATTCGTGATGTGTGTTCGATTCCTACAGACTATCACCAACAAATCTATCTACTGTAACTTTGATGGTCGATTACCTAACATGGAAAAAAAGGATAAAAGGTTCATGGAGGAAACATGCGCAGACCTGGTGATAAATATAATAGATTCAATAAATCTTATATTAGCATGTTAATTCTATAAGTTCTTTTCTTACAAAATTTTAGATATGATTTATTAAAATCATAATCCAAATTTCTGACATAAACTTACCACATATTAGCCACCTGAGAAAAATCTGCGCATAAATCTATGAAAAAAACCAATCCAGAAAATACTTGATTCTTCTGCTATTACGAGTTATATTTTCCCTATGGGGGTGCATGGGCGCCTGGTGGGCTCCGCGGACTTCAAATCCGTTGTCCCGGGTCGAAAGGTTCGGGAGGTGGGTTCGATTCCCACACGCCCCCGCCAAATTAAATACGTTCCCCAAAAAACACTTGACATTATATATATTTTTTACGAAATTCAATTCAATCGATAAAACGTAAAGACGGACGCTATGTTCAATCAAAATAGTTGGTTATCCATCTTCTTGTGTTTTATTCTCCTCATCGCATTCTTCATCGTACTCTTATCGGGCTGCGTCTCCAACACCCCCCTGCTCGAGACGAAGGTCAACGATCCCATCATGATGAATCTGTTGGACAACGATGCGGACTTGACCCAGATCGAGGACGGGACAGGATTCATAGGGGAGGCGACGTCCTGCCCCACCTGAGGTTAGGAGGGGCACTTCAGTTGAAGTCACAAAAAATAACAACTATAAAAAGAATTATCCTTCCAACTTTTATTGGATTCCTACACTGCTTCCCATCTTTGATTCTTCCTCAAGGGTACGACGACACATTTGAAATGAAGAACAAAATAAAACTCGAGTTACAGTACGCCGATTACTGGGAATACGAGTATCCCGAACCCATCGTATTTCGATACGGCGTTCAAGACTATTCGCAAAACCTGCCGTACCTCGTCAATTTTCCGGAGAAACGCGGTCTGCTCAAATTCACGAGGATGGTGGGCCCGGTGACAGCCGTCAGCGTGAAGTACCAGTTTTCCGATATACGGGAGGATGTCAACCAGCATCTCGGGGAAGCCAAACTAACCCGTACTTTCGGCGAATCCATCATCGGACTCGTAGGCGCACAGTTTATAAACGATACGAGAGGATTTAACGCCTATCAACCGGGAATCGGCCTTCGATGGGATGTAAACCCACTGACCATCCTTCAGGTCGATGCGCAATACTATTTCCGCGGAAAAGATGCAGAGCCAGTCGGTGGCCGGCTGGGATCGTTGAACCTTCGCTGCAAGGTCAGGCAGGTGCTGACCGTGTCGACGGCACTGTTTGTGGAGTACCTCTACTACGATGCCTCGGGAGACAACCTCCACTTCACCTCTCATACGGCTTCCCTATGGCTGAGCCAGTTTTTACCCACACAGACGGCTGTACACGGCAACATCCGATTCTACGACAACTCCATGGGCATTCAGTCCATCGCTCCGTCTCTGGAAATCGCCCAGTATATCGATTGGGCAACGATACTTCGCGTGAAGTACCGCTTCTATGCCAACAGGAGCGAGAACGTCAGTCTGGGTGAGGAGGCAGTCATCATACCCGATGATCTTCGTTCCCACGCCGTGAGCATCCAACTGAACCGGGAGATGACGCCAGACCTGCTGGTCTATGCAAAATACCGATACTACAAAAGCAACCTGGATATCGAAATGAACACGTACTTGATGGGTATGGTGTATTCATTTTAATGGGTAAACGCTTGGATTCATGAAGATACGACTACTTGATACGCTAATCATCGGAATAGGGCTGTCCTGCCTCGCATTCACGGATTGCGGAAAGACGCCGATCTCTTTGCCGCTTCCCTATACAGGAAGTCTCCACATCCGTGCCGAAGCATCTGACGAATCTGACATCGATTCCATTTCCGTGGAACTGGATGATGAAGATTTTGGAAAACATGCAAATCCCTATTTACTGACAGATGTCATCATCGGAACGCATAAAATCCGTGTAAAACACGAAAACACGGCGCCCAAAACACAAACCGTCGAAATCCTACGAGACGAAACCACGATTGCAACCTTTATACTGACCTTCCAGGGTCCGTATGTGGGACGAGAGGCCCCCCTTTTCACAGGCCAGGACCTCGAGGGGAATTCCTTCGACCTCCTGGAGCATAGGGGAAAAGTCGTCCTCCTGGCCTTTTTTGAACATACCTGAACGGCCTGCATCAATTCGGAGTTGCCGGATATCAGAGACATCATCAGGAGCCAATTCACGTACGATCAACTGACCGTTGTCGGCATCTGCTACACAGCCTCCTCTGCTGCCGAACTTCAGTATATCGTTGCTCCCATCGGTGACACGTTTCCTTTTCTGTTCGACCAGGGAATCGTTATCTTCAATGCATACGAGGTCTACAGCACCCTTTCCTATTTCATCATCGACCAGGAAGGTAACGTTCAGTTCAGAATCGATGACGAATACAACAGAATCGACGAAATGAAAGCCAAGATCGAAGAGCTTTTGTCCGAATATTAGATAATCCCCTTCTTTTCCTAAAAACAAAGAGGAGGATTATGATACATATAAAATTCATATCGGCAATACGGCTGGTCTTAGTCTCTCTTTTCATCGGTTCTCTTTTTTATTCTTCAGGGAGTGCTCAAATCTCGACTTGGGCGTCCATCGGCCCAGAAGGGGGCTGGATTCGTGCACTCGTCCAGGATCCATCCAATAGTCAAGTGATGTATCTCATCGGAGAAGGCGGGCGGCGGTGGGTTTACAAATCGACGGACAAGGGACAGACCTGGACGGAAATATCGATGATATGGGAAAGCATATACGCCCTGGCCATCGACTCGAACAATCCTTCGATCCTGTATGTCGGCGCCATCAACGATGTACACAAGAGCGTCGACGGGGGATATACCTGGACGACGCAAGATTTTAATAAACGCGATAGTTATGTGAATGATGTCATCGTCGATCCCAACGACAGCGATATCATCCATACATGCGGTTATTACTGGACTGGCTCCCAATCTATTCCCTTCTATTACCGAAGCACAGATGCTGGCGCTAGCTGGTCCTACCACCACCCCGTACAAGACCAACATTATGCCAACGCCGTGGCTGTAGACCCTAATAATCCGGATGTGATCTATCTGGGCTGCCGGGGTGCATATGGAAAGGTTTATAAAAGCACGAATGGAGGTCAGAACTGGACAGACATTTCATCCATCATCAATAGTAATATATACGACATCGAAATCGATCCGACTAATTCCGACCGGATCATTGCAGCATCTTACTCGGGTATTTACAGGAGTACCAACGGCGGTGATACCTGGATGAAAAACTCCGGTTATGCATACGGATATAAACTGGCCCTCGATCCGAACAATCCGAACACCATCTATGCAGGCTATTACAACAATTGCTACAGGAGTACCGATGGCGGTATAAACTGGACCAGTGTATCCGATGGCCTCTACGGGTACAGGTGCTACGGTTTATTCGTCGATGGGGAATCCCCAGAAAACATATTCATGGCAAACCAAGCGGGTATTTTCCGGAGTCAAAACAGCGGAGACAGCTGGACACCCTCCAATTCCGGACTTCTCCTGGCAAAAATCGACGCCTTAAAACTGGCACCATCATCTCCTACAACCATGTACATCGCTTTCGCGGATGACGCCGTCTACAAGACAACGAATGCCTTAGGAAAGACCGGTTCACAGCCCAGCTTCGGATGGACTCGCCTTCCCGAATTCCTGTCTTGTGGAGATATCACGTCATTCGCCATCGCACCGGATAATCCGGATGAGCTCTACGCCTTGGAGGGCTATGGGTGAGGCAACTCGGAGCTCTTCAAGAGTACGACAGGCGGGTCCGTCTGGAATCAAATCAACAACGATTTAGAATCGGGTGGTGCACTTACCTGGGGTTCTATCTATCAGGTAGGTTGCTGGAATCATGATAACAATTATTCAACGCCTCAATTGATGGCCGTATCCAAGAGCACCAACGACGGAGGGTCTTGGTCTCTATCGACAGTGAACGATATAGGGGGTATGGTAAACTCCATTGCCGTAGACCCCACGAACCCGAATACCATATACATCGGCGGAGAAAAGAGCAGCAACTACAGAGGTTGCGTGTTTAAAAGTATCGACGGGGGATCCTCGTGGATAGAACTCGGGGCGTCTCTATTCAACGATACGTACGACGTCTTTGAAGTCTGTGTCGATCCGTACAATGCGAGTAAAATTTATGTTTGTACGAATGAGGGTGTCTACATCAGCAACGATGAAGGTGTAAACTGGCAATCGCCCTCGGCATGGTGGAACACAAAATGCATCGTCGCCAATCCAACGATCCCCAACCATCTGTATATTGGATCATCATCGGGTGTCTACCACAGTTCAGACGGGGGCTCTTCCTGGCATGAAATGAACGACGGGCTTTTTTATGAAGACGTACGCTGTCTCGACTTCGATCCCATCCATCAAACCCTCTATGCGGGCACGTACGGAAAAGGGGTGTTCAGGTATCAACTGGATACCGGCGTAAACGATACCGAGGCCGACATCCCGGCTTCATTCAAGCTCCTTCAAAACGTCCCCAATCCATTTAATCCGAAGACCACCATTTTCTATGAATTGCCAGAGGCATGTCATGTCCATATGGCCATCCATAACCTGAGAGGCCAGGAAGTCTCCGTGCTCGTGGAGGAACACAAGGGGGCCGGTATGCATACAATAATCTGGGACGCAAAGAACGCACCTTCGGGCGTATACATATGCCGGATGAGGGCAGGCAAATATACCCGCTCCATAAAGCTGTTATTCAACCGATAGGCCGTTCTATCAAGATGTTCATGGCTTGAAATAAACAATCTGAATGGTATTCATAAAATACACAGTATATATTGGAAAAAAGGGGGTTATTTCGTAATTTAAAGAAAGCACGGAGAGAATCATGGATAAAAACAGATCGGCCCTTCTCGCGACGTTAAGCTATTGGTTGGGTTTCGGCAGCACATTCCTCTGGGGCCAACCGCAAATGCTATCCGCTTTCCCGCCCCTCTTCGCTCCGGGATACCGTCTCCAGGCAGCAGGAAGCGACTTGAATGTGGGAAATTATGTGTCTGTGCCGTGTGCCTCCCTGGCCCGTAACACGGGCCCCGTCAAGCTGGATTGGAACGAAGATGGCAAGAAGGATCTGCTGGTGGGAACATTTCATCATGGGAGTGTGTATTATTTCCAGAACACCGGATTGAACAACATCCCGAGCCTTTCTGCGGGTGTCAAACTCCAGGCGGACGGGTACGACATATCCGTCCCTTATGGGTGATGCATGGGTGCTGCTCCACAGGCTGTGGACTGGAATGAGGATGGTAAGAAAGACTTGATCGTGGGCGACACGAACGGGAAAATATCCCTATTCGTCAATGTCGGAACTAACCAAAGTCCTGTGTTGATGAATAATGGCACTATTCAAGACGGAACGAACGATCTTTCCGTCGGCTTGCGTGCAGCCCCGGATGTTATAGACTGGAACAACGATGGGAAGAAAGACCTGGTGGTGGGATCAGACTACGGGAATTTACGTTTGTATTTGAACAAAGGGACGAATGCCTCACCCGTATTCAACGGCTACACCAACATTCAATCGAATAACACCGACATATACCATTGGCGTTCCCATCCAGGCGTGTGCGATTTGAACGGCGATGGAAAGAAGGATCTCCTGGTAGGTTGCCATGACGGTTATATCACCTATTACGAGAATACGGGGACGGATGCGAATCCCACATTCCAAGGGGGAATAAGACTCCAGGCAGGTGGGAGAGATTTATACGCGAACTGGTCCTCTCGTTTTGATCCGTGCGATTGGGATGGTGACGGAGATATCGACCTAATCGTGGGCGACTGGAACGCATACGTGTGGGTATTTCTCAACACCACGATTACCCCCGTCATCGATGAGGGTGAGCTCAGTCAACCCACCTCATTCGCCCTGTATCAAAACACGCCCAATCCGTTTAACATGGATACGGAAATCCGCTATGCCCTGCCCGAGAGTGGATATGTACGCCTCTTCATCTATGACATACGGGGACGTCTCGTCCGTATTCTGGTGGACGGTTACCAGACAGCCGGAACAAAAAGCGTTTTCTGGAATGGAAAAGACATACACAACAGCGACATAACCAGCGGAATATACTTCTACAGACTCGAATCGGACAACCATGTCGAAACCCGGAAGATGGTTATTCAAAAATAGGAGATTTCATGACCGGAAAACGTCACCTCTTCATCCTCCTCTTACTGCTCAGCATCGCAGGCGTGCCATTGCATGCCAACGACAAGCTCGACATAGGATCGAAAGCCCCGGATTTCTCCCTTCCGGCCATCGGTGCCGAGAAAACCGTTTCCCTTACCGATTTTGTGAACAAAAAAATCGTGATCGTTCATTTCTGGAAATCAAGGTGAAAGGAATGCCGTGCGGAGTTTCCGCACCTTGTAAAAATACACGAAGATTATAACGATCGGCAGGTGCAAATCCTTTCGGTGAATCCCATTAACCGAGAGGGTAAAGTGGAGTCCGATGCGAAAAGATACAAACTTCCATTCCCCGTACTCGTGGGAAGAGACACGGATATCGTCAAGGATTATCGTATCAAGAGTCTGCCCCGCATCATCATCATCGATATAAAAGGCCAGGTAGCTTTCTACGAGAAATTTGCACCGGCCGAGGAAATCCAAGAAATCCTCGACTCCCTTCTGGCTGAAATGTCAACCGAATCATCGCAAGGAGATTAGAAGCATCAGGATTGCGTACCCGTCATTCTAATTTTTTGAGCGTCACCGATTCCTTCCTCAGTCAAGAATGAGGAGAGTGAATGGGGAATGAGGTATCGTAGATGATGAAGGTCGAAAGCGGATGTCCGGTCTCCCTGGCCTATCGCATATGTCTTGATCATTCCCCCATTACTTTGATGACCATTCGTTTCCTTCGCTTCCCGTCGAATTCCGCATAGAAGACCTGCTGCCAGGGCCCCAGGTCGAGCTTCCCCTGGGTTACAGGCAGTATGACCTGATGATGGGCAAGTATACTCTTCAAGTGGGCATCGCCGTTGGTTTCTCCTGTGCGGTGATGGCGATAATCTTCACGAAACGGGGCCAGTCTCTCCAGCCACTCGTCTATGTCCTGCCACAGGCCAGGCTCATGATCGTTGACGATAACGCCTGCCGTGATGTGCATGGCCGAAACCAGGACCATACCCTCCTGTATCCCGCATGTCCGAACGGCTTCATCCACGCGCGCTGTGATATTGATGAGCTCCCGCTTCTTATCGGTGTGGAACCAGAGATACTCCGTGTGGAATTTCATCGTGTGTTCTCCCGTATACGAACAACCACGCATGAATAAGCACAGTGAATTCTCCCCGGACGACTCTTCTCTGCGCTCATTCGTGTTATTCGATGATTTTATTTGATGTGCGCTAAATAACGGCGGGTCATTTCCAGCATCATTCCATGGATCGCCGGATTTCCGGCTACGACATTTCCCGATACCAGATATTCGTGCTCGCCTCGGAAATCCGTGACCACTCCACCCGCTTCTTGGACTAGGAGGATGCCCGCTGCGATGTCCCAGGGCCCCAACTTCATCTCCCAAAATCCGTCGAACCGACCGCAGGCTGTATAAGCAAGGTCGATAGCCGCAGAGCCCATTCTCCGAATCCCAGCAGCGCTCAGGAACAATTCCTTAAAACAATCCATGTAGGGATCCATGTGATCCTTGGACCGCCAAGGGAATCCCGAGGCCAGCATGGTGTAGGCCATGTCCTGTCTCGGCGACACACGGATCGGCTGCCCGTTCAGGTAAGCCCCTTCTCCTCGGACGGCCCAGAACATCTCATCGCGGTCCACATGATATACCACACCCAACAGGATGTCCGTCCGTTTTTGTACTGCAATTGAAATCCCGTAGATGGGAATTCCTTGTATATAATTCGCCGTTCCATCCAGAGGATCGACGATCCACCGATACGGGGATTCATGACATTCCACGCCCGATTCCTCTGCATGTAAAATATGCGTAGGATAGGTTTTCTTGATAAGACGCAGAATTTCCGTCTCCGACAACCGATCGGAATCTGTGACATAATCCCCCATACCCTTCAGGTCGATCTGACTCTGGGTTAACTTACCAAATCCTTGCTTTAGTATCTCTCCCCCGATTCGTGCAGCCTCTTTGGCGGTCTCCAGCATGTGTCGATCTTCTTCGGTCGTACGATCCGTCATCGAAAATCTCCTGTCAGTCCAAATGCGGCCCAGGCAGCAGGATGTCCGTTCACCCTATCCTTGACAAGGATTTGGGCTCTCCTGAGAGCTTCGGCCTTGGTGTTTCCTACGCGTAAATATCGGTAGAAACGTTTCACCATCACGGCTGTCGCCAAATCGTCCACCTTCCAAAGGCTGGTGATGATGGCTGGGGTTCCGGCAAAAATGAAGCTCCTGGCCAGACCGATGATCTCATCTCCCCGTGTGATTTGGGCGAGCCCTGTCTCACAGGCACTCAAGGTGACCAGATCGCAATTCAACCGCAAGCCGAAGATCTCATGGGCCTCCAATCGTCCGTCATCCTCTCCTTCGGGGCTTAGCAGGAGTGCAGAAAAAAGCGGCGCCTCCGGTTCGTACGTCCCATGACAAGCAAAATGAATGACGGCATAAGCACCGGCATTCTCAAGAACGATTCTCTCCGTCACGTCTTTCCCAAAGAATGGGGTAACCTCGTCATATGTACGCTGCAGGGATTTCACTTCCTTTTCCGCAAAGGGCAGCTCGTACAAAGGACTGCCCAAATCCGGGTTGCTCAGGGCTAGTACGTTAGGTATTTCTTCTCGCCTGCGAATTGGGTCTCCTTTCTCCAGGCAGTAACCCAAAACCGTAGCACTGGGTACGAAAGATATCGAAAATCGCTCTATGAGACAGGTACCATCCTCGTCTAAGAGTGCAGCAAACGGCAAGTAATGCAAAATCCCGTGAGGCACAAAAACGATATGCCGTATCCCCCGAAGGTCTTTTTCCGCCGGCTTGACAAGCCAATCGTAGAGCTGGCGCCCCTCCACGTCGGCAGAGAGATGGGCCTGAATCGTCTCCCGGAACCGTCGAATCATCTCAGCTACTGCCGTTTCCTGGATTTCTACACTCATGGCAATGACTTTATCACCTCGAAGAATCCAGCTAAACATCTCCTGCTCTGTTAAAAAATATTCGACCAGAGCCGTGCTATCGGGCAGTATCTCCTGGATTCGGTTACTGGTCCAAGGATCCACACTCACCAGAGATGCCAGTTCCGCATTTTCTGTTTGAATCAGGGTCAGTAGCTCCTCATACGTCCTTCGCCTTTTCACCAACTCGGCTTCCCAGGCAGTTATCTCTTCCTGTATTCGAACCGTTTTACCGTCTCCTGTATTCAAAGAAGCCAGACGCTCTTGAGCCTCTTGAACGGCCAGTCGGGCTGAACGCTCACGTCCGAGCAATTCCCCCTGCGTCTCGGCCAAGGCCAGATCCTGATTACCCAGAAGATCGATAAAATTTCTAGATTTGGCTCGTTCCGCAAAATCGAAAGCCTCTCCGGCTCTGTCCATTTCCAGGAGAAGGCGAATCACATCGACATACAGATCCATCTTGTTGTCCAGGAATCCCTGCTTGAACGCCTCGACTTTCAGTTCAGCCCTCATGCCCTCGACGATCTCCACGGCCTTCAGGTAATCCTGTTCGGCTTCTGCGTATCGTCCCGTAGCGGCCAGTACAGTCCCTCTCTGGCGAAACACCATCCATGAAATCTCTGGCACTACAAGGCGCGATACCGCCGCTACACTGGAATCGAGGAATGCCAGAGCCATCGACCAATCTCTGCGGACGGCGAATGCACGACCCAGTCTGTACAAACAGTGGACTTCGTTCCGTCTGTTTCCGAGCTCCCTGGATAAACGTAAGCCCTTCTGGAGATAAGAAACACCCTTTTCAATGTCATCCATGTGAATCAGGACTGAACCCAGATTCCGGTAATCGTAGGCCAGGCCCCTGCGGAAGCCCAGACTGGAATCGATTCGGCTGGCCCGCAGGAACGAACCATAGGCCCGATCAAAATTCCCTTCCTGAATGGCTACAAGGCCCATATTCTTCAGGATTGTTGCCTGATCGGCCAAGCTCCCAATTTGTTCTGCCATCTCCAGGGCCTGCTCTTCGAACCGCATGGCACCAGCCAGGTTTCCCAGGCTCATGGTGATCAATCCCTGGGTGCTGTATGCCATGGCCAGTAGTTTCCGGTCCCCCTGAATCTCGAATCCGTCCAGCGCCTTCTTTTGATACGCCAACGCTCTCCGGTAATCCCCGCGAACCCAGTAAAGATTGGCCATGTACTGGTCACCCTGAGCCACCTTCGGTAACATGCCTAATTCCGAGAATAGCGTTGATCCCTTTTGTTGAGATTCCAATGCCTCATCGTACAAGGCCAATTTTTCCGATGCGAGCCCTAAAAGCTGGTAACCTGCTGCCAATTCCTCCTTCGATGTTTTATCTCCTTGAAATGCACCAACATAATGCTCCAGCATCGTAACACCCATTCGCAGGTCTTCCCTGGCACGCCAGTATTCCTCGCCGTCCAGTAAAAAACGCCCCCGACGTATAAGCGCCTTCCCCTGACCCAGCGTATCCTCTCTCTGACGGTAGAATGCATGGGCACTGTCGATCCATGCGACGGCTTCTGTGTATTCCCGGCCCATGGCGTAGATGAACGCCAACTCTTCGAAATCGGACACCACCTCCTGGGTGAGCCCCATCGCTTCCATCAGATCTACCGCCTCCCGTTTTGACTGGGCAGCCTTGTCAAATTGGCCGTTTCTGATATACAGGACGACGAGCTTGTTCAATGCAGACAACACCTCTTGGTGGTCTCCCCTGCTCTGGGCGTAGTCCCGTTGTGCGATTTGTACTGCCACGGCCTTACCCCACATCCTGCCCTTCTCACTGACTCGGAGAATCAGCTTCCCGATGGCAGCCGTCATGGATGAATCTCCCGTGGCCTCGGCCATATCCCGGGCTTTCTCGTACAGACGGGCCGCATCGCTGTATTCTTCCCTCTGTTCGAAGGCCCATCCTCTGTTGAGCGTAACCCGAAGGTTATCGCGGGCAAAGCGCAGGCGTTCATCCGAGTTCAATCCCTGAAAGCCCACGAGTTGAAAAGCGCTCCACTGTCTTAATTTGGGGTATTTTCCCCTTATCGTCAGTTGCGCCTCTGCCAGGGCATCGGAGAGGGAATACGCCTTCAGATGGCTGTAGAATACGTCTAAGAAGGCCTTTTTCACTTCACGATCGACATGCCACCGAGGAATGATAACCGAGGGCACACCGGCATATAACAACCCGTGAACGAAGGCTAACGGCGTCTGGATTCCTCGCTGCCTGCCCTTTAACGGCGAGGGCAGGAGTACCATGCTGGCCCGGAGATCCCAAGCGAAAATGTCTTCCCCACGAATATACCCGTCCCCGCCATCCCCGGGGTGAAAAACCAGGCTCGACACCAGCGGGTCTTTCTCGTTAGCCATCAACCATCTTTCTATCTGGATGATATCGGCCGATTCGGCAGCCTCCCGGAAGGTATTCTCCGTAGCGCGGTCGCCCAACAGCGACTGCTGCATGCTGACCGCACGATTCATCGATGTCTGAAAAACACGATCTTGCGGATCGCCGGTCAATACACCCCGATCCTGATTGATTTTCCTGCCCTCCCAGGCGAGCCGGTATGACGTGAGACTGGGCGCATAAACGACGGACCATTTTTCCAAGAGGAGTTCCTCACCATCCATCAAAGCCTCAAAGGGTAATTCCCACAGAAATCCGTCGGGAACGATGATGAGATTTGTCTTTCCTTCGATGAAAGAAGAGACGGGTCGGATGAGACGATCGTACATCCTGTGGCATAACTCCGCCGTCAGGCTGTCTCTCTCGATCCGCTGCACGAGGTCGTCCACGCTTTTCTGAAAATAGGATTTCCCGTACCCGATTTCCGACATGATCACGGTATCGCTGTCAACGGCCCACAGAAGTGTACTTTCATCTAGCATCAGATAGCAGAGCGCCGCGCTCGATTCCGACAGAACAGATCGAACCTGCTCCAAAGCCAGGGGCGAAACACCCGACATATAGGCTAGGACAGCATCTTCGTCCTTGATTTGTCCGAGTATCTCGCGGTATTCCCTCGTGTATCTGTCCCTGTCCTTTCTCAACACCCTCAACCGGCGACGGGCTTCCGGGCTGGTATCCAGCCTCTGCATCTCAAGGCGTATCTCCTGCAACCGAGACTGCAGGTATCGCAGATTACCCCATGCAATCTTGTGTCTCTCCCGCTTGAGTTGAGGCGGACGCCGGGTCACCAGGTCGGCCCATTGCTTTTCCCTTCCTCGCTCCACTGTCTCCAAAGCCTGCTGGATCAATCCTCGGCCAGCCATCTCAAACGCCGCATCGGCGTACAGTGTCCATCGTTCTTCCCTGTCCGAGAGCCTCTCCTCGCTCCGCTCCTCCTGGACAGGAATACGCTCCAGACGCTCCATGGCTTGTTCGTACAGGGAGAGGGCATCCTCTCTTTCATAGCAGAGAGAGGCGCTATCCGGCAGGTTGTGAGATGAAAGCTTGGCCATCGCGTACAAGACCCGCCAGAGCAGTTCCTCATCACCGCCTGCTTCGAACACCCGATAACTTTCCTCAAGGAGCTCTTGAGCAACCTGCGGGCCTCTCAGGATTTCCGCCACCTCGGCCAGATTCTTCAGAAAAATTCCCTCTTCCTTCCAGAATCCTGCTTCCCTAGCCAATCGGATTCCCTGATATAGATACGATTCGGCCTTCCGAAGATCATCGATACGATTCAGGGTCTCTTGAATGGAGTCCTCATTACCTGATGATCCAACCACCCCCGCGCCAGCCTTCAGGGCCCAGAGTGTACCCAACGTGCCCGTTATGACGATTTTCTCTTCCAGGGTAACTCCTGACTCTGGATCGGCCATGCTTCCGAATTCCTCTTCGAGACATGCGATCGCCGTCTTTGTTTGCTCATCCCGTCTGAGGATGGAGAGCTCCACAGAAGCTACGTTTCCCAAATTTAGTGCATTGATTCGGCGTCCTCTCACATCTTTCTTTTTCTTGTTTTCCTCCCATGAGCGATAGAAATAATCCCATGCCTCATCATACTCACCCATCTTAAAATAAAGCGTTCCCAGTCTATTGAGGCTGATCCGCTCTGCCAACCGATCTTTACGTTTCTGGAAGATGTCCAACCGCTTCAATTCATACACGACCGCTTCGGGGTATGCCTTGATGGATTCCAGACTCCGACTGATCAGTCGATAGACAAGGCTGACTTCGTCGGCCAGGGTAAATCCTTCGGCCAGGGCACCGCCTATTTCTTCCATTCCCCATACCGGTATGGAAAAGCCCAGCACTTCGACACGTAACGCATTTTTTTTGGGTGGCTTCATCGGAATGGTTTCTCTGATGAGGAGACGTTCGGCCATCCGGGCATACTTTAGCGCATCCTCCGGCTCACCCATCACGTGATAATTGTAGGCGATGTTCCGGTACGTCCGTTCTACTTCATCCCATCGACCTTCTCTTTCGTCAATAGCGAGGGTTTCATTGTAGACATCGATGGCTTCCTCATTCCTGCCGGCCACCTGGTAAAGCAAAGCCAGCCTTTTAAGGTTGCGGATGGCATCCTGAGTTCGTCCCAACTCCTTGTACACCTGCACCGCCGTGAGCAGATAATCATCGGCCTCCTCCGAATCCTCTACCACCAGACCACAATGCCCTATCCGCTCGTAGAAGACGGCTTTTTCCAATGGTTGCGCGAATGCCGTATCCAGAGATAGACGCATTCGATAGGTCTGGTAAGCATTCCTGAATCCGAATTCGCCCAACTTGTAGAAGTTGTTGGCCAGGTTTTGGGCTAGAATGGCCTCCATCTGGGGATTCAACTTCTCATCGTTCAATTCCATCGCCGTCGTCAGCGCCTCTATCGCCTGTTCGTAGTACCCCTCCCTTTTCTCATCCCCACCCAGGGGCAGCAGTCCGACCAGCCATCGCAGAGGAGCGATCATCGTTCGGCCAACCCTGTGGAGCAGACCGTGTTGCTTGGTCGCCTCCTCCTCCGCCAATCGCTCCAGCTGTTCGTAATTATAGCTCAGCGTTCGATAGGGATAGATGAGCCGATAATCCTCGGCCAGCGCTCTTTTCAGGAAGACATTCGACTGCTCCAGTTGTTCGGGACGATCTTCGCCGTAATAGGAAAAGGCCAGGCCCAATCCGTACAAGAGGATTGGATCCCGGGGATTGTCTCGGAGTTTCTCTTCATACTCCCGTATCAATGCCTCGGCCTTGTCGGTCTGTCTCTGCTGAAAAACAGACTCCACCAGTCCCCGATGAACCCGAACATCCTCTGGCCGGAGTTGAAGGGCCCGACGGTAACGGGCCTCTGCTAAACGGAAATCCCGTAACGTCTTCAACCGTTCTGCCGACTCGAACAACAGATGGAACAGACTTTCTTCGGCTTCAGGAATGTACCGTCCCCCTTCCACCAAACCGAATGAGCCGATCACATCCTCCAGCAACAGTATACCCTTCAGCTCATCGCCCATACTGCCGTATATCTTGGCCTGCATTATTTTGGATTCGGCATGAGCCCAGAGGAGAGTGGGCACCAAATCCGGGATACGTCCCAATTCTCTGAGGGCCTGCTCGACCTGGCCTTCCTCCGTAAGGATTCGACCAATGGTGAGTTGTGCTTCTGCCACCAGAGAGGGGACATCCGGAACCTCCTGGATGATCTGTTGCAGTCCGCGGATTCGTTCGCTGCCAGAGCCCTGTATCTGATCCAGCAATCGCTCACCGATCCGTTTTCGCCAGAGGGGTACTTCACCAAACTCTCTGAGGGCCGACAGATAGCTCTGCCTGGCTACCTCCCTCTGGCCCTCTTCATCGAGTAAATCTCCAATCTTGATATGCGCCTGCGCCCTGAAATTCGGAAGCCGGGGGAATGATTGGATGACCCTGCTGTATGCGGAAAGGCTTCTCTCTCTCTGGCCTGCTTCGCGGTACAGGTCTCCCAGGATCAGCCACGCTTCGGCCACGGTGGAGGGCTCCTCCGGGAATGTGGCGATGATCCTCCGGCACTGCTCGATACGGGATTCCATGGACTGTTTGGCAAAAACAGCCAGTTTGATTTCGGCCAGGGCGACTTCCTTCTTCTGGCTGGAAAAATTGTTTTTCAGTTGATAGAAAACGTCTTCGGCCCTTTCATCCTCGTTCAAGATGTGATACGTCTCACCCATCTGTATCAGAGACCGAGCTACCCATGTGGAATCACCGGGAAAATAATCAGCCACACGGTGGTATCCCAGGACGGACTGGAAGAGCGCCTCTCGCGTGGTGGCCTCTCCCAGAACGTCCAGGGCCAGCATGTACTGATCCAGGGCATTGTCGGTTCTGGGGAAAAGACCGCCCGCCGGAATCGCCCATACGTCCGTCCCGCCTCGCCTAAGAGACGTAAATAAGATATCGCCATGGGGTGACCAGCACGGTTCCGTATCGTGATGGATTTCCGTCGTTATCTGGATTTCGCCTCGACCAATGGATATTCTCTCAGGGGTAACGGGACCCTCCTGAACGAGTGTTTTCTGCCAGAGGTTCCCGTTATCTTCGGGTGTTATTCTGCCGTCTCCGTCTGTGTCACGATCGTATCGCAGGAAGACAATAGCCGTTCCGTCGGGAGACCAGGCGCCCTGTCCGTCCAATGCGTTCCCCCAGGTCACGGGATAGGCCATGCGCCGGCCATCCCCTAAGACCTCGGGATGTTGGGCATGGATCAAGAACAGGTCCCCTTCACGGTGCGATCGAGAAGAGGTAAATAAAACCCAATCGTCGGAGGCAGTAGCGGCGGGATCGTACCCTCCCATCACCGTCAACGGCGTGATTTGCCGGGAATCCAGCTCCACCATCCAGAGGTTGAACATGCCGTCGCGATCCGAAGTAAAGACGATGCGGCTTCCTCGGGATGCGAATGCCGGATATCGGTCTGTACCCAGATGATGAGTGAGCTGAATGGGATCTCCCTTGGGAATTCCCCCTTTACCCATATCAAGGCTCACGAGCCAGATATCTCCTTGTGCATCTCGCCGCTTGGAGACGAAGGCCAACTGTCTCCCATCGGGAGACCAGGCGGGATGACTGTCTTCTGCCCTGTGCGTTGTGACCTGGACGGCATGCCCCCGAGGAAGCTCCTTGATCCATATGTCCAGGTTTCCCGATCGTGTTGAGGCAAACGCCAGCCACTGGCCATCGGGTGAGACGGCCGGAGAAAAATCCAAATCGGGATGCGTCGTGATCTGCCGAATCTCAGGTTTTATATCCTGAGCCTGCAGACCATGAGGCACAAGGGATACAAGCGCTGTAAAAACGACAATACAGAGGGTAACAGAATATCCTCTCTTGGATACTCTGACGATGCCTCTCTTCATCCCATGGATACGAGATTCGAACACAATTTTAAGATTCTTGATGATTTCCATGACTCGCCGAGACGAAGACCTCTATTTTTTCACCCATCGTCCATCGGGCGTTTGAATCCAGGTGCCGTCGGGTGAATTCTCCTGATTCATTTTCGCAAAGATGGAGTGAATCTCGTTTTGATTCTCCTTCTTCAACGAATCGTTGAGTTCGATGACCCGCCCCATGATGATTTCACGGTCGTCGTTCTCTTCTTGAACGATCTCTTGAACCATGTTCATCCGTTCCGCATCGCCGGACAACGCATCCGACGGTCGAATCTCCAGCAAGCCCTCGTTGTTTTCACCCACGTATCCTTTTCTCTTGAATTCATCGATATCATCTTTATTGAACTTTTGTCCCTGGAGAGCATCCAGCACTTTCCGCTTCTCCGGTGAAATTTTAACCTCTCCCTCCCCCCTCACAGACCTCGACGAAGCGATCATCCAGGTGTCTTCCTCCATCTGATGATATGTTCCCAGCACTTCTCTTTCCAAGGCAGTTTTTTCTCCCGTGACACTGACTTCCGGAGCCTTGATACTGCAGCTCAGCCCGGCCAGGGCAATCAACAGGCCCTGGGTGATGAGAATGATCCTTGATCGCATGTTTTTATCCTCCATATATTTTGTTTTCGTATTCCAACAATTTCATTCCCTGTTTATATACACCACCCCCATACGGGTATTTTACTCTGTTGGCTTCTTCGGTTTCAGAAAGAATTCAAGCGGTATCCTGCCGTACTCCAGCCTCTCCGGTATTCGTATGGGTGAAAACCACGGTTGGTCGAGCACCAGGGACGGATACACGTGGCTGTGCCGGAGTTCAAACGAGAAGAGTGTCGGCTTCCAGCCCGAATTCAAGAATCGCCGGGTCAATCGGATCGAGCGGTCTTCTCCCCGGGGATCCATTCCTTGCAACAGCGTGCTGGCAAATTTCGGACCGATTTTTGTGATATGAAAAAATCCTTGCAGGTCTATACCTTGAACGAGATCGATACCTCGGCCCTGAAAGGCCATGGAGGCGTTAAGCTCCGTCTCTTCTTCATCCTTGATCTCCACGTTCGCCAGAGCCGCCGAGTTGATCCGAGATGCCTGAGCGCGAATTTCGTATGCAATGTCCCGCTTGTCGCCTTCTTTGAGATTAATGAAGATGGACCCGCCGAAATTTCCTTCGAGGACGTTCATGCCGAACCACGGTACCTGGACGTACCCATCGTGAATGTCCACGTCGAATGCCAGGTCGCTCAACCGGTACCCGGCAACTTCGATAGCATCGGCCCTTATATGCCCAACCTCCGGGGAAAGACTCCTGATAATCGCTCTCTGACTCTCGTATTCCACCCAGGAAGAAGGTCGTCGCTCGGGATGGGGAACAAGCCGCATGTTCTTCTGATCGGCATCGACCTGAAAGGGCATTCTGCCCCTCAGTCTGTTCAACGAGAAAAGATCCTTCACTCCGGCATCCAGGATCTCGATTCTCAATTCCCCACCTAATCGAAACCGTTGTTTCTCGGGATCCAGTGTTTCTCCATGCAATAGACAGGTCATGCTACCCGCGATCCATGTATCCCGAGCGACCCTCAACGAATCAAACGCACGGAAGCGAATTTCGGCATCACCCGCCATTCTCGGCTTCTGGGTTATTTGCCCGAGTCCAAGAAAGAAATCCCCTTCCAGGCCGAACGGCTTCAATTCGATCTTACCGGAATCGATCCACAGGCTATCCTGGGGAATCATGTGCCAATCGAATGTCATGCGACTGTCTAAAAAAGGTTGGGGACGCAACGTTTCCAGGAACGCTTGTCGGACGACTATCTGAACGCTCCCGTTTATTCTTGCAGGATCTCCAGTAAAACGGATATCGCCTTCCAGTCCCTCCACCTTCAGCCGTTGGAAAGGATGCTCAAGACCCGTGTCATCAAATCGGACTCGGCATTCAGCGGAAACGGATAAAGAATCGCCGACCGTCCCTCCAGCGATGCTACCGGTAATTACTTCCCGCCCCCAGAATGTGATACCCTCCAACTCTTCCTTGAGGATTGGGGGAAAATACGTCGGAATCTCCTTGTTATTGAACGAACCTTGTTCAAGGGTCAACAGGAACCTTCCCTGGTCAGCACTGAAGTATCCCGAGAATCGGCCGGACAGAATATCATCCAGCCGAATCGAGGCACTGTCCATAACCCACTCCTGCAGATGACTATACCCGTGAAGGGCAATATCCGTCACCATCCGAAGAGGCGGGGTCTTTTCGACACCTTCGCCATATGGGTAGGTAACTCCCGGCGACCAACCAACGAGGTGGAGTCGAATGTCCTTTATCCCGTTTCCCTTCAAATCGCCCGACAGATCGATCTTCCCGGCCAGTTCCGGACTTCCGCCGGGGAAGGATTCGATACGGAGGGAGTCTGCCTGCAACCGCCCATCAACGATCATGTTTTCCGTCCAATCCCCCGATCCTTGGGATGGATGCCATGCAATAGTCATTCCAAGAGACCCACCCAGCACCTCTGCCACACCGCCATCCAGGGAGCCCTGAACAGGAATGAACGCACGATCCAATTCCGAATCGAGACGGAGGAAAAATCCTTGAGCCGACACGGTTACAGAATCATTCACATCGTAGTCGAACGCGTTCGCCTCCGCTTGCCCCAGAATCCGCCCATCGATAAGCCGGTTCCCGGCCCACGATCCACTGACTTCGATAGCTGCATTTCCATCTTTTAAGACCCATCCCTCATCGTGATTTTCGAATTTCCCCTGTCGTATTTCGGTGCTCACGCGAAACTGGATTCGTGAGGTATCTCCTGATACGTTCCCCTGAATAGGACGGAAGATTCCATATACTCTCATCGGCTCGAGGGCTGCCGTCAGGGTATCGGGAATCACCTCCTTTAATGTCTCTACCAAGTTTTGAACAGACAAGTAGTCGCTGCCGAGCGTGAGTTGAAACGGCGCGTCCTGCATCAAACGATCTGCGTGTCCCGTCATCTTAAGAACACTGCGATCTCCGAGACGTATATCCGCCTTGCCAATATCGATTTTCTCTCCGAATCCTTCTCCCGACATCGCGATGTCCAGCCCCGCCTCTGATCCGGCTGGATCGCCAAGCCGTCGAAGCGTAAGCTTTCCATCGAGGTTCCATCGGCCATTCTCTCCCCATTGAAGGCTCAACCGCATTTCAACAGGTGTGCGTAGGGACATCGCCGGGTCTTTGAATCGAACCTCTCCGTCTTGTGAAAAAAGATCGATCCGCCCTCTTATTCTTTCCGGTTCTGTAAGATAGTCCCTAGGAACGCGCATGTCCGACACCTCGAGATGCACACCGGAAATCGCCAGCTCACGCTCTCCCGATGTGTCGGGCAAGGTCATGGCAAAATCAAAATTCTTCAGGTCAAGCCCCTTCAACACCAGTGAAACGGGCAGTGGCCTGACGGCTGCTTTCTCTTTTTCGTCCTTATTTTGATCGATCCGTTCCCGGTCTTCGAGAGGCATTGCGATGACATGCAGCTTCGGGCCTTCTATGGAGACGCCGGTGATTTCCAGACGCCTTCTTAATAACGAAAAAATTCGGTATCGTATCGTCAAACGATCCAGCGATAGAAGCGCCCCCTTATCGATCCCTTCTTCTTCGGTAAATCCAACCGTCACGTTTTGAATATCCACCTTGCCCCAGGGTCTCAAGACTACGGATTCAACACGAATGGTTCTCCCCAGAGAACCGGAGAGCCTGTTTGAAACGAACTGAGCGAGTTTGTCTGCCGGAAAAAACAGTGAAAGCAGGACAATTCCCATCGACAGGACCAGAAGAAAGATGAAAAAAATCCGGAACGTGACCTTTAGGAATTTTTTCCAGCGTGAGGGACGCTGGTCTTTTTTTTCACTCTTTCGAGTCATGGATTGTCGACCATGAATGAACAAACCTCGGGGGATAGAAGCCGGATGGAGGATGATGCAGGGTCTGTCGAATTATCAGGGACTGGGATAAATAAGATTCTTCTTCCGTGGCGACTGGATTAGAATTGATAGAGCCGACAAGATTTCCCAAACGACATACCATAGATGTTTTCCTGACTGCCGAAAATGGTCAAGATGATCATCGTCCGTGGAAGAGACCATATCATCCGATTATGACTGCTCCTCCCCCCGCTTGTAGATTCGATACGTCGGATAGGCAAATTCGATATCCTTGGCCGCTTCGATGGCCGTGAGTATCTTACGACTGATGGTATCGATGCCAGTCCGTCGCTTTTTTGCTTCGGTCAGGTATCGCAACGTCAGCTTGACGCCGCAGTCCTCGATCTTGGTATACACGATGGGCGTGAATTTACGGTAATAGATGAGGAATTCCCGGGCCATCCGTGCAATCTTTCTCTGAACCTGCTCCTGAATCTCGTGACTCTCTTCCTCGCCGCATTTCAGGAGAATATCCCTGGCTTTCTCCCAGTTACTCTCGAACGTCACGAGAATCGATATCTCATGCCATATGTATTCAAAACCCTTGGTATAGTTGAACAGAGGATTTCGAAAAATTTGACCGTGGGGAAGGTGGACGACCCGTCCCGTACTTTGATCCCCATCCACCCAATTGCCGATCTCCAGAAGCGTGGTCTGGAAGACTTGAATGTCGATGACATCCCCCCGGATACTGCCCAGTTCGATGCGATCACCGGTTCGATACGGCCTACGGATCATGATATAAACCCAACCTGCTAAGTTGAGCAGGACTTCATGCAGGGCTAGTGCCACACCTGCACCCATGACTGAGAGTACCGTGGCCCACTGGCGCGTACTGCCCGCCCAGATGGGAATCAGGATAATCACATAGATGAGAGCTGCCGCATATCCGGCTCGTTTTCGGTACTGATGCTTCTGGGTGATCTCAATTTTCATCCCGTTGATGTATCGTCTCACAAAAAACAGTGCGAAATAGACGCCTCCCAGAACAAGGCCGGACTTCAGAAGCTTATCGATGACGGGATTCTCAAAGAAACGAAACAGCTCCGTGTAAGCCCATATACGAATTAAGACCAGTCCGTAGAGCAGGATAAAAATGTACATAGCCCAATGACTGTACTGCCGTTTTTTTTCTGCCGTGATCTTCTGGGCATCGATGATGCGATGTACGGAATAAACGGCCAACCCGGCAATGAGTAAACCGATGGTAGTTGTCAGAATTTTTTCGACGATATCGGGTCGAAACAATTGCATCAGATAGGTATAGGCCCAAATACGGACGAGAATCATGGCATATACGATCATCCCGGCCCGATTGGTCCATCGATGCAGCCGTTGCTTCTTCTCATCGGTAATTTTTAGCGAATGGAAGAAGCGCCTGACAAACAGAATCAACAGCAGAACCAGAATAAACGCCACCGCCGAGAGCACGGCGTTTCTGATCAACGGATCGTTCAAATAGGCTAACCAATTATCAATCATGCCCCCTCCACATTACTCGGGCCCTAAATAAAATACTTTTTCGAATGCGATCTCACAGTTCGCTTTCCTGAGGAATGTCTCCCGATCACCGGCAAAAAGAGGACTGATCTCCACGGCTCCATCCACATCCCCGGTCTCAAGCCTGGGCACATCCACGCCGGCCGCTTCCAGCCAACGACCATAATAATTGGATAAGTCACGTCTGGCCGTGGACTCGGAATCTTCGCCCGTACGATTCTTGACCGGACTAAACTCCTCTTCCCGGACCACCTCCATCACCACGGAACGGGTTGTATCGTTCAGCGCGTCGAAGACAAACGTTTCGAACTTATACCCGTTAGGTGTATCAGGATGGATTAGGGTACCGTTCTCGTCGATATACGGAATCTGTTTGTGGGCCGTATGGTACGGAAGTTTAAATCCTCCCCGAACCTCCCGATCCACGAAAGCCACATCGATGAGATGAATGGCCACGTTGCCGGCACCGTATCTCAGGCTGCCGTCGGGATTTTTTGCTTTCTTATCCTCCTCCCACATATCGCTGTATTCAATGACCTTCATCTTCCCGTTGACCTTGCCGAACACGCCTACCTTTTCGCCGGGATCTCGCTTCGTTACGACTTTTGAGGACATTTCAGCTTGCGCCTGGATGTGGTAGCCCAAAAAAACAGGATCGATGATTCTGATCAGCACGTTGTCCACCTGGAAGTAGGAGACCACGGTAATGCCTCTTCGCGTCATATCGTCCAGTGCGCCGCTTTCGTGCAAGGCCAGCAGGGATCCCCCGTGACCATTGGGATTCACGAAAACGTGATCCTTTTGATCCAGAATAAGCTTGCCCTGCTCGTCCAGGGCCGGAATCATTTTCTGTTTCAGGAAGAATACGTCGAATGGATCGACACCGAAAAAATCATGACGGGTGAAAAATTCCCTCGTCGCCTCATCGTTGGTCTCGCTGGTCATAATATACCAGGGAATCGGGACGCCGTACTCCAGACTGGCCGCGCGTATCTTGTCTGCGTGCATCTCGAATAAACTCTTATCCGTCACGGGCCCGACAGGAAAACAGCCCTTAGGGCCATCGAATCCCAGACGCGTTCCCTGTCCACCAGCAACAACAAAGACGGCCACTCGGCCGTCCCTAAGAGCCTGCTGACCGATCCGCCGGACTTCCTCCGCCTCGTTCTTTTGTTCGGAAGTCCTGGGTACGGGAATCACCTCCACGGGTTCTAGGATTCCCTCAACCGCGGTCCCTTCCGATGAACTGGAATGTGCTTTCCACAATTTTCTCATCAGGTCAAAATCGATGTCCTTGAGTTGATCCAGAAGTCGTCTTCTCGATGCTCCCGATAGCTCATCCCAGTAGCGAAAAACGTGTTCCTGTCCGGCTTGGGTTACGCGATCGATGATCGAACGGTCTTCAGGATTGTCCGGCGTAATCATTTGTTCCTTTCATCGTATAGACGCATCAGAATGCGACTCGATAAACGATGCGTTGGTGATAGCCTGTTATCACCTGGAAATGATCCTCCAGCATGCGATTCGTACTGTCATCCCCCGTGTCCACCAGAAGCGGACGACCGAAGAGGCCGTGGATTTTCTGCTTCGTCGCCACGATGATGATGTTCTCCTTCCCGACATGATGGAGTACGTCGGGACTCAACTGCTGATTCCCCCTGCCGAACAGGTACCCCTGTCCGCCGATGGGTGTGACGATGATCTTCGCTTTTTTCTCCCGAATCACTTCCAGCAGTTGTTTCTCGTTCAAATCCTTGCCCGCGAGTTGTTTCTGAAAAACGACATCGATTCCCAGGAGAGAATGATCCAGTTTCAGTTTTTCCATGATCGGCCGCGTCGTCGATCCGGGACCAACGATGTAATAGACATCATCGGACATGCTTTCGATAACATCGGCGGCAATCGCCTCCTGATCGTGCCGCTCGCTGTCTGGGCTTCCGCACTTAATGCTCTGAACGTGCGTCTTCTTGAAGGGAATCTTCAGGTATCCGTACAGCCGGACCGACAGAATGCCCGCGCGGTAATCGTCCTCGTCGATATCCATAACCTCGGCTTCGACGACGCGTCTTGTCTTCCCTTCCAGGTAGGAGGCAACCAATTCTCCCGATCGCACAGGATTCTGTGCATACACACCCGACTGTATCTTCACGCCCGCCGGGATGCCCAGAACCACCAAGCCGTCGCCCACAGCTTCACAGATGTCCCGGGCCGTTCCATCCCCCCCTGCAAAAAGGAGAATGTCCACATTCCGGTCTTTCATGGATGTGGCCGCATGCCGTGTATCCTCGTCTGTCGTCGATCCGCCGGAGATACCTTCGATCAGCACAGGCGTGAATCCGCTCTCTCGCGCCGCCTTCTCACCCATGCGACCCGGACATGTTATAATCTCTATTTTTTCTCTGAGAAATGCAAGTTTTTTTAGCGCTTCCACCGTTCGCACCGATGCCTTGGGCTGAGCACCCAATTCCTTCGCTTTCTTCAGAACCTCCGCACCGTCGGTTCCCTTCAGGCCAACCGAACCGCCCATACCGGCAATGGGATTGATGATGAGTCCACACTTTTTCATGATGTTTCGATCGACTTCAATCATACTCTTGTATCGGACATTTCATGACGCACTGCTTACTGGGTACGCCAGATATATGTCCCAATTAGAACGATGAAAAGGCACCTTTTTCATCCTAAGTTTCATCACGCTATTCACGAGATGAACGTCTGAGAGGTTCACTTTCGTCTCTATCGACAAAATCGATAAGGAACCCCTCTTTCGTGTAAGATACGGTGTAATCGGAAAAATATCAACGATTAGTTGACCATTGAGGGGATTGAAGGCATAGACGACAGATGCGCCTCTACAATGTAATAAGGATCATATTATGGATACTTCTGCTGACCATGTGATGGGAGGCTGGAAGGAGAGATCATTCTCCCCAGAACAGCAGCAACAGATGGGCTGCCGACCAGCTGAAATGATGGACGTTCAAGCCCCTGCCGTCCCTGGGATCGTAATTCTCCCGAATCGGATCCGGCGCATCTTTCAACCCCTGAAGGCGGTCTAACAGGCGTCGTGTGAAAACCTCGGCTTCTTCCTGAAATCCGTATCTCTCCAATGCCCTGACGCCAAAGTACGCCTGATCCAGCCACACAGGCCCGCGCCAGTAGCCGGTCATGAATTGCCGATGATCGGCCGGAATCGTCGGAAACGGGATGAACGTCGCGAACCGGGTGGAATCCGTCATGACCTGTTTGACCCTAGCAGCCTGCTGGGAAGTGGCCACGCCGGCCCATAAGGGAATCCATCCTTCCGGCCCCATCACCCGGACGAATGAACCGTCTGCGATTCGAACATCGTAGAAAAAGCCCGCCTTGTCATCGAACATTCGCGCCTGTATTTTCGATTTCAACGCCTCGGCTTCCTTCCTGAACTCATCGGCCAGGCCCTTTTCCCCGAGTGTGTCCAGAAACGAGGCCAGGAAAAGCTTTTCGGAATACAGGTAGCTGTTTAAATCCACCGACTCCTGATCCATCGACCAGGCGCCTTCTCGGTTCTTCACCATCTGGGTCTGGTCGAATCGCAGCCCGTCATCCATGCCGCTCTCCCACTTCGCGGCCACCAGGCTGCCATCTGTGGAGCCGTACTCGCATAAGCCATTACGGTCATGATCCCGGTACGCATACCACCACCGATGGTACTTCAACAGCCTCGGAACGATTTCTTCTAAGAATGCCGTATCTCCGGTTTCCCGAAAGATGGCCCACACGGCCCAGGCCGCTAAAGGCGGTTTGGTATCCCTCCAGTTGTTCTCGGATTTGTCCGCATAGATCACATCGGCCACCATGCCGGCTTCGTCCTGATAGTCGAACATCGCACGGACGTGATCCTTGGCCAGCTCCTGGGCGAACCGGGATAGCGCCACGGCATGCTTCCATGAATCCCAGGCCCAGAATCCGTTAAAATACCCGACTGCCGCCGAAGGGAACAGGCCGTCGTGAAGCAGATCGCCCCGGGCACATCGCCAGTTGTTGATTAAGGTCAGTAAAGCCTTGACCGCGATTCTTCGATAGGTCGGTTCTTTGACCCATCGGGTCTCACTCCTCAGTACATCCCGGAGGTACTCGTTCCAGAGCACCCGGTTCTCCTCGAAGAAGGGATTAGGATTTCTTAACACCTCCGACACCTTTGCTGATTCCCGCTGCCAATCGGCAGCGTCGAAGCACAGCGAAAAAGCGATGACCACATTCGAAAGTTCCCCCGGCTTCAGGCGGATGGATTCTAAAGATGTCATCTGGTAGCCGATATTGTCACCATCGACCGTGATTCGCATCCTTCCCGGTTCAGGAATCATCAGGTGTGCGTTGGTTTTCTCTCCCCCGAACCGCACGGTCACGCCGTCCCGGGCACTGGCCAGACGAGCTTTGTTAAAAAATATGGATCCTTTCCAACCTACGATGTACGCTTTGGCCTCGGACGCCTGATTGACCAGTTCAGCCCTGATGAGTACCGACCGGCTGGACACAAAAATCAGTTCCAGATGGACGCGGAGGTCTTCCAGGGTGTATCGCTGAACGAGACGGCCGGGATAATAGTGAATACTCGAAGTCGTTCCAAACGAAAAATCCATTTCGTCTGTACTACCGGCCTCTCTCACGATAAACTGTACGAATCCCGGACTCAACCACCGGCCGTGGGTCATCAGAAAAGGGCCCGGAAAACTGCCGGCATGCGATGCGCCCTGGTCATCGGGCAGGGCAAATCCGAACCAGGCCCCCAGATCGGAAAAGCAGAACGCGGCCCAGTCGTTCGCCTGTGCAGGTACGTTTTTGATGTCCAGAACATCGGGAAAATCTTCATACGTCGGCCATCGGGGTGCCCGATTACAGACCGACACCAGAAGAGTCATCCAGATTGCCAGAACAGGAATGATACAGCACCGACGCTTCCTGTCTGATCGATCTTCTTGAATATTCGTGGTGGTTTCCGGCATGGATTAAGCGATTCCACCCCCGTCCACGACGATATGCGTTCCCGTCACCCACGTGGACATATCGCATGCCAAAAACAAGACGGCGTTGGCCACGTCTTCGACGGTTCCCAGACGCGCGATGGGCCGGTCCCTGGCGCACGATTCTTTGTATGCTTCGTCGTACGTTCCCCCCAGCTGCTCGCACTCGCTCCGGAGCATGGGTGTATCGACATCACCGGGACAGACACAGTTGACCCGGATGTTGTGTCTACCGTGGTCGATGGCCATGGCCCGGGTCATGTTCAGCGTGCCGCCCTTCATGGCACAGTACGAGACGGCGTTCTCCCCGCCTCTCAACGACCATCCGGAACCCGTATGGATGATACTGCCGCCACCGTTTTGAATCATGCGGGGAACGACGTACTTCGAGAGCAGATACTGACCCTTCAAAGAGACATCCAGGGCCAAATCCCACTCGTCGGGCTCCAAGTCTACGGCATTCTTGCGTATGGCCACACCCGCGTTATTGAATAGGATATCTATCCTCCCGTACGAATCGATAGTCTTGGCAACGGCGTCCCGGCAATCCTCGGCCTTTCTGACGTCGCAGTGGATGTATATCGCCTTACCACCCAAACGTTCCACCTCGGAAACGGCTCTCACACCGTTCTCATCGTCGATATCCAGAATCGCCACACGCGCGCCGAATTCGGCCAGCCGTTTGGCCGTGCCCAGACCGATACCCGACGCTCCGCCCGTGATCACAGCGACTTTTCCTTCCAGGGATAACAATTCGGAAGCTTTTTCAGGAATGCCCATCGCGGAACCTCCTTTAGACTCCTCTTCTTCAGTTGATGGAAGATTGCCTTATGTTCATTCAGGATAAATTCTTTAAATACTGTCCCGCCGTCTCGCCGCCATCGATGGGCAATGCCTGACCCGTGATGTACGACGCCTCTTTCGAAGCCAGAAACGCAAAGAACCCAGCGACCTCTTCGGGAGTAGCGTGCCGGTTCAGTGGGATATCTGCGTTCACGGCCTCCAGCATCTCCGGCGTGTATTCTGCCTGCTGCATGGGTGTCAGGACGTAGCCCGGGCATACGGCGTTCACGCGCAGCCATGGGGCAAATTCCAGGGCCAGTGTCTTGGCCAAGACGATGACCCCGGCCTTGGACGCGTTGTAATCCGCGTACAGGGGATGCCCTTCCAGCCCGTTGGTCGATCCCATCAGGAGAACGACACCCGAGCCCTGCGTCTTCATCCGGCGAATGGCCTCCTGTGCGCAGAGAAACATACCGTCCAGGTTGACGCGCATGACCTTCGACCATTGATCGTAGGGGATATCCAGAAACCGCTGGCGTACACTGATACCTGCGTTGGAAATCAGAACATCGATGCCTCCCAGGGTGTTGTTGATGTCCGTGAAAGCCTTCTTCACGTCATCCGGCTCGCTCACGTCACATCGGACGCCTCCCGCAAAGCCCGGATTCTCGTTCAACGCCTTATCAAGAGCCGACTCATTCCAATCCATAATAAACACCCGGGCGCCCTCATCGATAAAGCGTATGGCCGTCGCCAGCCCGATACCGCTGGCCGCTCCCGTGATAACCACTCGTTTTTCTTTCAGATCTGGATACATACCCATTTTTGTTCCCTTCTTATTTTATAGAATGAAGATGAATGATCGAATCGCACCGTTTATATTTCGAACTTACGATTAGTGCTGTTCATGATATTAAAAAATCTGCGACACGATTAACGTCACACCTTAAACCCTGTATTCGGCTTTCCGGCACGTGTTAGGCATCGATCCCATCACGGCGGCAACGGTCCCGCGGGTAAGTGCTCCATCAGATACCGTGTCAGGAGTTCGTACAAATGGCGCGTCGTTCCCTCCCCCTCGCGAATGGCGTGAGTCCGATTTGGATACGACATCATCGTAAAATACTTGTTGTGCTCGATGAGTTCATTGATCAGCGCCTCGGTATTCTGATAATGAACGTTGTCATCACCCGTACCATGAACCAGGAGCAGATTTCCTTCAAGCCGATGAGCAAACGTGATGGGCGATCCGTTCTTGAATCCTTCCACGTTGTTCTCCGGGAGTCCCATGTACCTTTCCTGGTAGATCGTATCGTAGTAGCGCTGATTGACGACCGGTGCCACGGACATGCCCGTATGGTACAGCTCCGGATACCGGAATATCATGTTCAGCGTCATCGAGCCTCCACCACTCCATCCCCATATGCCGATGCGGTCTGTATCCACGTATTCCCACGTGCCGATGATTCTCGCAGCGGCCGCCTGATCCTTGGACGCCAGAATACCGATCTGGCGGTACACACACTTGCGCCAAGCCCGTCCCCGAGGGGCGGGTGTCCCCCGATTATCCACGCTCATCACGATGTATCCGTTCTGTGTCAGCTGAAGATGCCACAGGTACCGGTTCCCCATCCATCGATCCAGAACCGTCTGTCCGGCAGGTTCCCCATACACATGGAAGAGGACGGGGTACTTTTGGGTCGGATCAAAATCCGGAGGCTTCATCTGATACCCATCCAGTTCCACGCTTTCGCCGATATCAACTCGGAAGCATTCCACGGGACGGCGCTGGAGCGCATCCACCTTTGCACGAAGCTCAGCATTATCCACCAGCGTGCGAATGACTCTGTGATCCGACATCCGAATCAACTCAACGACCGGTGGATTCTCGAAAGAAGAGAAAGTATGAAAGGCCCATCGTGCATCATCGGAAATCTGGTACCGGTGTGTTCCCGATTGATCCGTAGGACTCATACGCTCTGGAACGCCCTTCCCGTTAAGTCGAACGCGGTAAAGATAACGCTGAGCGGGATTCTCTGGTGAAGCGATGAAGTACAGCCATCCCCCTTTCTCATCGACCGCTTCAACGCTGATCACATCATAATCGCCCGAGGTGATGAGCCTCATCCCGTCTCCAGAACGGGACACACTGTAGACATGTTGCCATCCGTCCTGCTCACTCAACCATGTGAAAGCCTTCCCTCTATCCAACCATGTAAGGTCATCAACCACATCCAGCCAGGCGCTGTCCCTATCCGTGAGAACGGTCCGCATACGACCTGTTGCAGCATCGCCCAGCATGACCTCGTTCTTATTCTGAAGCCGATTGATATGTTGAAGTACGATTTCTTCGGAACTGGCCGCCCATTCCATACGGGCGATATAATTGTTGCGCGAATCACCGGGCACGTCGAACCATAGGGTTTTTCCTCCTGCGGCATCCACAACGCCGACACGGCATGCCGAGTTGGTCGTACCGACCTTGGGATACTGAACCGGGATGATCTTGGAATAGATAGAATCCGTGTTGTTGATCATGTAGAATTCACCCACACCCTCGGCATCGAGTTGCCAGTAAGCGATACGCCGGCCATCTGGGCTCCATCGAAAACCGTCCCGCAGGCCAAGCTCTTCCTCGTAAACCCAATCAAATGTGCCGTTGATGATGGTTCGTGAACCGTCATGGGTGAGCTGAATGATTTTATGATTGACGATGTCTTCCACGTAGATGTTGTTCTCACGCACGTATCCCACCTTCTTGGAATCAGGTGAAAATTTAGCAAACATCAGGGCCGACGGCTTGGCATTACCGCCCAGTTTTGACAATGCCCATGTTTTTAAATCGACAAGCCAATAATCTCCCCGCGTTTCCCTCCGCCACACGCGCTTCGCATTGGTAAAGACAAGCAGCCATCGTCCATCCGGAGACCAGGTATAATCCTCTATCTCCATAGGAGACGACTGATCCGTCGGCATGAGCCGTTTTGCCGGTACGATAACCTCCCGGCTGCCGCTTTTAGGGTTGTATTTCACAATGTCTTCTGCATCCGGATGCGTCTCCGACTCCTCCAGGGTCGTGTAACCCGATCCATCCTCCAGCCAGCGAGCAGGACCGAATTCCTCCACACGAAATTCCTCAGCGGTGAATATCCGCTCCAGCGTCAGGAGGGATAAGTCCCCTTCCTGCGCTAAAAGTATCGATCCTGTAAACATAGAAAGCGACAGTAAAATCAAGAGATGATGGCGTCTCATGGTTTGTTTCTCCTATCCAGGGGTATGGTTCCTATCCTCGGATTTACGGGATACGGAATGTAGCGATTCAGACCTGATATTGTTTTGCATCTTTTCATTTCATGAATTCATTATACGCTGTAAACGGGGAGGACGAATGTCTCGTTATGATTACACTTTTTATTAAACCAATCATTTCGCATCAGACCGATGCGTTCGCTATATCTTTAAACACCAAAATCAATCCAACCACAGCCGTATTTTCCTGTTGTTCAGGATTGATACCTTGCCCCGTCCACTGTGGTCAATGTCCAGATTTGGGGGCGCTCTGGTGTTTTCTTCTCGAACTGTTCCAGAAATATCTCAGACAGACTCTCGACATCGCAGGCGTCCGATTCAGCCAGGCAGATCAGACTGCCCCCGAAACCCGCACCCGTCAATCGAGCACCGATGACGCCCGACTGCCGGCATAGCCACTCCACCATGTTATCCAGCAGGGGAAGGCTGACCTCGTAATCCCGGCTTAGACTCTCGTGTCCGGCCATGAGTATCTCGCCCATTCGTCTCCTGTCTTCCCTTTCCATGGCCTGGATGAGTTCGAACACCCGTTCCTGTTCCGTGACCACATGCCTGGCCCTGCGATAAATGCGTTCTCCCAAATTCGACTTGTGCGATTCCACCAAATCTGTGGTCGCATCCCTCAGGGCATGGATATGGGGATCCGTTTTCCTGAGAATCTTCACAACCTTCCGGCACGACTCCAGCCTCTCGTTGTAAGCGCTGGCCGCCAACGAGCGGGGAATGCCCGAGTATATCGAGACAAGGTCGATACCTTCAGGCAGCCGGTGATGCGTCATTTCCATCGAACGACAATCCAGCAGCCCAGCATGTCCCCTGCGGCAGGCACGGGAAGCATACTGATCCATGGGGCCGCACTGGACGCCGATAAAATGATGTTCGCTCTTCTGGCAAAACCGCACCATCCGAGCATCGTCGATTTGAAAACCTTCCAGGCGTTCCACGGCCGTGGCCGTGGCAATCTCCAGTGCGGCCGAAGAACTCAATCCCGAAGCCACCGGAACCGTCCCGTTGACGACAATATCCTTGCCGGAGATTGTCCAGCCATCGCGCTCCATCTCGGCCAGTACACCCATGATGTACGATACCCAGTGCGGCCGGTCGTCGAGCAAACGATCCAGATCGAACTCAAATCCTTCGTCCAGGTTGGCCGTGTACAGACGACACAATCTGTCCGCGCGGCTGGATGCAGCCACTGCTGTAAACCGGTCGATGGCCACGGGCAGCACATGGCCTTCATTGTAATCTGTATGCTCACCGATCAGATTCACGCGGCCTGGAGCTGATACGATCAGTGCCGGCTCCCGCATGAATCGTTTTTTGAAAATATGCTTCGTCTCGTCCAACAGGTCCATGTGTCTCCCTTATTCTTGGATGATCCAGTGTCCATCTCGGTTATGGATTCTCGTGAATGATCAGCAGCCATCCCTTGCTGGGCATCACCGGAATCGTATCCTGCGGATGGAACCGGCGGGCTTCCTGGAAATCCTGGATGGCCAGCGCATCCATCACCGCGGAATCAGGATCGAGCCCCAGGGCTTCCCAGTCGATGGCAAGCGTGACCTCCACGGCTTCTTTAGCCCAACTGGCCACGGCAACCAGGGTCTTGCCCTCCTTCACATAGGCCGTTGTCAGGACGTCCCGGTGGCCCGATGTAACCGGACGGAATGGGACCCAGTAGCCGATCATCCGGCTGTCATGAATACCGAAGTCGTCCCAGACCTTCCAGATGGGGCGTGGATCGCCCGCCCAGGGCAAACGGCTGGTCATCCCGAAAATCATTCCCCGCCACGGATTACCGCCGTCCTGGAGCATCTCGCCCATCAGACCGAAGGGAATTCCTGACATTTCCACGAGCCAGAAATCCGGCTGGGCGTTGTAGTCGAAATACTCGCCAAACCAAAGCCGGTTGATGTAGGGAAAATGCTCCAGGTAGAGATTGGCGCTGTTGGCAAACCCGTCCCTGGGATTGTACTGATTCGCCGAGTGGAGATCGATGAGCGCTCCCTCCCGGTTTCGATCCAGGATCTTCCGCAACCGTTTCATCACCGTTCGGTCGAAGGCCACATCGTCGATGTACAAGCCGTCGATGCCGACTTTTTTAACCAGCCAGTTCAAACCTTCCAAATAATAGTTGTGCCAGCGGGACACACCGCTGTTAATCACGGCAGCATCCTTCAGCCGGGGCACCAGCCATCCGGCGATGTAGTCCTGATCCAGATGCTCCTGGAGCCAGGAAAACCCTCCGCCCGGCCCGGACGACAGAACTTCATCCCCCAGACTGAACAGGGCAAACAGTTCCGGTGCAATATTGGAAAGTTCTCTCACGGTGTAGTAAATCTTCATTTTCATGCCCTTATCGTGGGCTTCGTCGATGTATGCCTTCATCTCTTTCGGTCGCATGAACGGATAATTGATATAAGGATTGATATCCGTGGCATGATGCACGTTGATGGTATTGGCGCCCAGTGAAGCAATGGTATCCACCGGGCTGAAGCGATGGTAGTAGCGGTTCGTCCAGTGAGCCCGGGTGTCCAGAAGCTTAAACGGGGTAAGCGCGATTCGAAAATTGAAATGGAGTTCCTCGGATTTCCCAAGGATTCTCTCGCCGCTGAACGACGTGAGCATCACGGTTTTTCCATCCGTTTCTTCCAGACGAAAGCCCCCCTTTCCCTCGTTGTACCACGATGGCGGCATGTTCAAGGGCTTCAGCTGATAGAAATTGGTATTGAGGGGCCTGGAATAATTCTCGTCCTTGAAACTGCACTGGAGTCCGGCGTTCACGTCGCCCACCCAGACGCCATCCTGGTTCTTCTCCACGTCCCACGTCCATGCGAAGGATTCCGGACAGCATCCGCCCTTGTATCCCATGCCCATCATGTACCGCGCTGCCTCCTTATTCATCGGGATTTCCAGGCGGATATCCGTCATTTGAATATCATTCGATGTGCTAAGGATGACCTCGAACTCTATGTTGCCGTCGAACTCCATCTGAGCGTGACACTGCATCGTCAACGACGCAGCCTCACTCTTAGATTCCCAGGCTACGGTGCCCTGGGACTGCTTGGTGATCTTGAAAGAACTGGACTTCCATTCGAGGGTTTTTCTATGGATGTCTTCAACAACCAATCGGACGGGTGCAGCCAACACGTTGATCGGGTCTTTCGTCAGACGGGTCATCTCCAAGTCGAAAAAACTCTGAATCTGTTTCAGAAGGCCGTCGTCGTTCAGAAAAATCTTCCTGCCCAGACAGGCGATCGTCTTCCTGCGGACTTCCATGGGCGTGAATGGTGGGACGATCTCGTCGTCCTCGGCGATGCGCGAGTTCAGCCACCTCAGTCTGGAATGTCGCCATGGCTCGCTGTCACCGGCGTCCACCAGCACATGATCCGACACATCCAGCACCAGCCGAACCGTTTTGGCTTCCAAGCCCACAGGGACCACCGTTACGTCACTCTCGTACCGCCCGTGATTCAAACTCATGGGAATCTGCACACCCATCCACAGGGCCTGCACCTTGCCCCGCTTCACAAAAACGCCCTTATCCATCGGCCTACCCACCCAATCGATTCCGCCCGTGTTAAAACACGTGAACTCGGATGCAGGAACCACGGTCTCTCCCTCCGAATTCTTCAATCCCGTGAAATGAACATCCATGTCTTCGATGTCTGCCCGGGCCGCGTATACCCCGACCTGAAACGCATAATATTCACCCCGGCATGCCTCACACTCGAACGTCTCTCTTTGGCCGTTCTTGACCCACGTGAACGGTAAATCCTCGGTCATCCGAATGGGGTACCGCCGATCCTCTGGGAAGAGGAGATAGTTCTCTTCGGCGTACTCGTCGAGAAGAGTCTCCATTTCGTCCGGCGTCGCGATGACCTCCATCGGGTAGAAGCTGTTGAACGCATCGATGGACTGAAACTGAACGAGTTCGGCTCTCGGAAGCATCTTCCATGCTTCTTTCGATAAACGGTCTTCCGTCAGATCGTGCATAATCAGCCATGCCTCATCCGCCGTCTCCTCCGGTTTTCGATACGTCACCGTGGGGTAAGCGCTGCGCCCCGATGTAATATAGGACATATAATACACATGATACTCACCCGGTGCGGTCTTGGGCTGGAACACTATGTCGCCGTAGGCCCTTTCGATGCGCATACAACGTATATTG
>Ga0180437_10001788_pt1 | contig 36048 bp, 37 predicted proteins | sample SS_ome_4_FD_132410 | JGI IMG/M metagenome (GOLD analysis project Ga0180437, IMG submission 132410) | Hypersaline lake sediment archaeal communities from the Salton Sea, California, USA - SS_3_D_1 metaG | ecosystem: Environmental > Aquatic > Non-marine Saline and Alkaline > Hypersaline >... | reverse complement strand
TTTAATAACCCTTATTATTCTATCTCTTGGAGCAAGCGGCTTTTTGTTTTACCAAAACCAGCAGCTAAAACAACAGCTTTTCCGAATTAAAAAGCCTTCCCTTATTGCTTCTTCTCCAAAACCCACTCAAAAACCAACTCCCTCCATTGCCCCCCCAATCCCAACAGGAACAAGTGAAAAAGAACCAGAAGCTTCTGAAGGTTGGTCAATCTACACTCAGAAAAAAATTGTGGATTATTTTAATGCCTTTAAACTTTACTACCCTAAAGCATGGAAACTAGAAACCAGCTCCAGCGACAATCCAAAAACATCGCAAATAACTTTAAGAAAACAAGATTCCATCATTTCAATATTGCAAGGGCCAGGATCAATGGCTTCTTGTTTGTATCCAGAAGACCCCAATCTTGATGGAATGTATGCAAGGCATGGAGATTATAAAGAAATTATTAAAAAAAACGGTATTATCTGGAGAATAGCTTTGCCAGAAAATTATGATTTAAATAAGCCAAACTATATTGTTTGCCAAAAAAAACCAGGTGAAGATTTTTTTACAGGAAGCACGTCTGTTGGATTTTTTACAGCTTTAATTCCCAATGAAGATTCTCAAACTTTAAATGAAGTTTATGAGATGTTGGAAAAAATTGAAATCATAGAATAACCAAATTCTTTCAACCTTTAAATTTATAGATTAAGAAATCAGAAGATAAAATTTCATGATATAATTTAGCCATTATGAAAAAATTTAAACTTGAATATTTGCATATTGCCGATGGAGCATCTATTGACCAGCGTGGAAAACTTTCTATCTATGGTATTTTTGAGAAGGTTAATTTAAGAAAAATTCCAGGTAAATTGCTTAAATTTGTTATCACTGGTAGCGTTTTTTTTAAAAAAAGCGTTGGAGAAAATATAAATTTTAAGATAAAAATTCTTGATTCTGAGAAAAAAGAGCTAAGAATAAAACCGATTTCTATAAAAGTTCCTATTAATGAAAAAGCAAGTAAAAAGGGAGGAAAAATTGGCTTTACTGTAGAGATAGGCAATTTAGAATTTAAAATGCCCGGAAAACACCAAATTGTGGTCTATGCTAACAAAGAAAAAGTTGGGATAAAAGAAATGATTATAGAAAGGAGTTTATAAGATGGATTCCTATGTTGGTGTACAAAAAAACATTCATGTTGCTATAGAAGGAAACAGCGGCACCTGTTCAAGCGATATGCAAAATTTTGTAAGTTATATGCTTGGTTATAAAAAAAATTTTGTTCCACCTATCACTTCATCATTATGGATAGCAAAATCAACCACAAGTGATAGTGAGTTTTTTGATAAAAAACACATAAGAAAGATTGCTAAAGCAAGACAAGAGTATAAAAATGGAAAAGTGATATCTGAAAAGGAATTATTTAAAAAGATAGATAGGTTTATTAAAGAGAATGAATGAGAAAAGCAAGTTTTCGCTTCGATTTCAAAATAGTAGCTACTAAAAGCTTTGAAAAAAGTCGTAAAAAAGAATTTAAAAAATTTCCAAAAATTGCTAAAAAATTAAAAAAATCCCTTAAAAGCCTAAAAAACGATCCTTTTCAAGGGAAAAGAATTCAGTCATTTGGAGAAAGAAGGATTTGGGTGGGCAAAACCCACAGACTCTTTTATGATATTGAAGGCAGCGATATAGTTTTGCTCCAGCTGAAGAAAAAAGATAAAGGAACTTATAGAAATTGATTTTTCAAAAGACATTGTTGATTTTAAGTAGCACAAAGCCCCATGGATAAAAAGAATAAGTTGGGTCGAGTTGCCCAAGAAGTAGCAGAGTGCCAGAAATGTCCTTTGTATAAGAAGGCAACCCAGGCAGTGCCGGGTGCCGGCAATCCGGATGCCGAGGTTATGTTTATCGGCGAAGGGCCTGGTTACCATGAAGACCAGCAGGGTTTGCCTTTTGTCGGTGCGGCCGGCAAGCTGCTGGATAAGGCTTTAGATTCCATTAAACTTAAGAGAGAAGAAGTTTTTATCGGCAATATAGTCAAACACCGTCCGCCGGGAAACCGCGATCCTTTACCAGCTGAAATTAAAGCCTGTACTCCCTTTTTAGCCAGGCAAATTGAGATCATTAATCCCAAAATAATTGCTACCCTTGGCCGATTTGCAATGAACTATTTTCTGCCAAGTGCCAAGATTTCCCAGGTCCATGGCCAGGCAAGGTATATTACTTGGCAAGAAAAAAGGCTTGTTCTTCTTCCTTTGTATCATCCGGCCGCTGCTTTGAGAAGGGGCCAGGTGATGGAGGACTTTCTAAAAGATTTTAAAAAGATTACAATGGTTTTGGATAAGATAAAAAATAAGGATGTTGAAGAAGAATTAGAGGAAGTTAAAGAAGAAAAAAATAAAAAAGAACAGTTGAGGTTAATATGCTAAAAATTTTGCCCCTAGGCGGCACGGGAACCGTTACCAAAAACATGTATGTTTACGAGTACCTTAAAGGTGGCAAGGTTATTGACCGCTTGATTGTTGACTGCGGTATTGGCTTCCCTGATGAGGAGATGCTTGGTGTTGATCTTTTAATTCCCGATGCTTCTTACCTTTTTGGCAAAGAAAAAACTATTCGCGGTCTTTTTTTAACCCATGGCCACGACGACCATATTGCCGGCCTCCCTTATATTTTGCCCCAATTAAACAGAAATATCCCTATTTTTGCTTCCAAGTTAACAGCCGGCTTTGCCGAAAATACCCTGGAAGATTTTGGCATCAAAAAGAAAATTCAAGCTATTGATGATAACCAAATAATCAATTTAGGCAACTTTGCAATAGAGACAATTTCTGTTACCCACTCTGTCCCTGATACCAAGCATTTAATTATTAGAACCCCCGAAGGGATTCTTTATCATGGCACTGATTTTAAGTTTGACTGGACGCCAGTTGACGGTAAAAAGCCTGATTTGCAAAAAATGGCTCAAGTTGGCCAAGAAGGAATTTTGTGTCTTCTAACCGATTGTTTAAGGGTAGAAAAAGATGGTTACTCGCTTTCTGAGTCTAGTTTAAGAGACGGTCTGGTCCGCGAAGCAAGAGGAGTTAAAGGTAAACTGATTGTTACCACTATGTCTTCAAACATCCATCGCATCCAGCAGGCTGTTGATGTGGCTGCCGAATTTGGCAGAAAGACTGTTTTTATCGGCCGGTCGGTTGAGCAAAATGTCAGAGTAGCTGAGCGCCTGGGGTTTTTGCGCCTGCCAAAGAACATGATTATTGCTAAAAAACAGGCCAAAAAACTTCCTCCTCAAAAAACTTGCTTGATCGTCGCCGGCAGCCAGGGCCAAATAGACTCCTCACTGGCACGGATGAGCAAAAACGAGTATTTGCTGGCGCAGATCAGGCCCGGCGACAAGGTTGTTTTTGCCGCCGATCCTATTCCCGGCAATGAAAAAGCCGTTTATCAGGTGATTGACAATTTTATAAAGCTTGGCGCCAGCGTTTCTTACCATGATATTTATGACGACTTGCATGTTTCAGGCCATGCCTCAGCCGGCGAGCTAAGCCTTTTTTTAACGCTTCTTAAACCCAGGTACGTCATGCCGATTGGAGCGACTTTCCGGCAGATGAGCCATTTTAGAGATATTGCTAAACCCCTAGGATTTGACAAAAAAGATTTCTTCTTGCTTGAGGAAGGCCAGTTTTTAGAGGTTGAGCGCGGCCAGGCTAAAAAAGGCGAAAAAATAAAGCTAAAAACCATCATTGTTGATGGTTTAGGGATTGGTGATGTCGGTAAGATAATTTTGGCTGAGAGAAGGAAAATGGCCAATAACGGCATGGCAATTGCCATAATTCCCGTTTCTGAAAAATCAGGCAGGGTTGTCGGCCAACCTGAGATTATAACTCGCGGTTTTGTTTTTGTCCGTGATGCCCAAGAGCTGTTGGCTGATGCCGGCAGATTGGTCGGCACAATAGCGCCTCAGGGGACCAAAATTACTAACTGGAAGGAGGCCAAGGAAAAAATCGTTACTCAACTAACCCAGCTTTTCTTCACCGAAACCCAAAGAGAACCTTTGGTTTTGGCAATGATGGTGAAAATAAATTAAAAAATTATAACCTCTCTTGTATCTTCCTTTAGTTCTCCATATAATAAAAACAGCTCTAAGAGAGCTGTAAATTCGAAGCACAAAATCCGAAATCCTAAACAAATTCAAAATATTAAATCCAAAATTCTAAACTTTTTGTTTTAAATATTTGAAAATTAGAATTTACCTGCTCGCAATGCTTAAAGCATAGCTTTTGCAGGCGGGAATATTGTTTCGAATTTCGGATTTATGTTTTGACATTTTATGGCAAAACGTCGAAAGCGCGGGCGCCGCAAAAAACCATTTAAATTAAAACTTAAAAAAGACACAGTTTATTCTATTGCCTCAACCCTTTTGATTGTTTCAGGCGGCCTTATAATCCTTTCTTTCTCCAAGCAAGGGGTTCTTTTGACGGCCATTTTTGAAATCCTTTCCAATCTTTTTGGCTGGGGTATGCTTTTTTTACCCTTTCTTTTCATAACTGCCGGTTTGATGCTGGCTAAACTTTCTTGGAGTATTACCCGGCCAAATGTTTTTGTTGGCGGCTTAGTCAGCGCTGTCAGCCTCATTGGCCTAACTTCTGCCGGCCGGGTCGGCCGCCAAGTTTGGGATAGCTTGAGTACTCTTATTACTGGCTTCGGGGCTGGCTTAATTTTGCTGGGCGGTGCTGCTATCGGCCTGATGGTTCTTTTTGAAACCTCGCTGGCAGATGTTTTAGTTACCTTTTCCGACATCGGCAAACAGTTTAAAAAAATATTTTTCAAAAAAACTGTTTGGCCAACTACTGGCACAGCCGGTAAAGAGGTTACTGTTAAGGGTATGGAAGAAGAAGACAAGCAGTTAAAGCTGGAACAGGCAGAAAGAGATAAAAAACAAAAAAGAGGAGAAAAGGACAAAACAGAACTGGGTACGCAGATAGTGACTAATGTTCCTGGTGCCGCCAGTCAGGTTTGGGAATTGCCTCCTGCTTCTATTTTAAGCGAGTCAATCAGTGGCAAGGCTGACAGGGGAAATTTAAAAGAAAATGCTGCTCTTATTGAAAAAACCTTAGACAGTTTTGGGATCCAGGCTCGGGTTGCCGAGGTAAACTGCGGTCCGGCTGTCACCCAGTATGCTTTGGAAATTGCTCTTGGAACCAAGCTTTCAAAAATAACTGCCTTAGCAAACGATTTAGCCTTGGCTCTCGCTGCGCCGACCGGACAGATCAGGATTGAGGCGCCAATTCCTGGCCGTTCCTTGGTGGGTGTTGAAGTGCCTAACCGCAGCCTGGAATTTGTTACTCTAAAAAAGATGCTCCAGTCCGAGCAGATGGAAAAGAGCAAATCTAAACTGACAGTTGCTTTGGGACTTGATGTTTCCGGCAAGCCTTTAGCTGCCAATCTTGCCCGTATGCCTCACGTTTTAATAGCTGGGGCAACCGGCAGCGGTAAGAGTGTCTGTATAAATTCCTTTATTGCTTCTCTCTTGTTCCGTGCTTCGCCTTCAGAAGTGAAGCTAATCCTTGTTGACCCTAAAAGAGTTGAGTTAACACAGTACAATGGTATTCCGCATCTTTTAACGCCGGTTATTGTCGAACCTGAAAAAGTTGTTGCTGCCCTAAAATGGGTAATAGCTGAGATGGAGCGGCGCTACAAGCTTTTTGCTGAAGCCGGAGCGAGAAACATCGACTCTTACAATGAACTCTCCGGTTTTCAAGCCTTACCCTACTTAGTTATTATTGTTGACGAGTTGGCAGATATTATTCTTTTTGCCCCGTCTGAAGTAGAAGATACTATTACCCGTCTTGCCCAGATGGCCAGGGCAACCGGTATCCATCTGGTTTTATCTACCCAAAGACCTTCAGTTGATGTTATAACCGGACTTATCAAGGCCAACATTTCCTGCCGAATTGCTTTTAATGTTTCTTCGATGGTTGATTCCCGGGTGATTATCGATATGCCCGGCGCGGAAAAATTGCTCGGTCGGGGAGACATGCTTTATATCCCGCCAGACCAGGCAAAGCCAACCCGTATCCAGGGCTCTTTTGTCGCTGAGAACGAGATTAAAAAGTTAATCGAGTTTTTACAAAATACCGGTGTTAAGCCGCAATATACAGAGGAGGTTACTACCAAATACCCGGCCAAATCAACCAGTGTCCCCGGAACGATTGATGAAGAGGTCGATGAATATTTCGACGAGGCGGTCCGCCTCGTTGTTCAAGATGGCAAAGGCTCTGCTTCTCTTCTCCAAAGAAGGTTGTCAATTGGCTATGCCCGGGCAGCGAGGATTTTAGATCAGCTTCATATCGCCGGGGTTGTCGGCCCTTCAGAAGGCCCCAAGGCCCGGGAGGTTTTGATTAAAAATGCTGAGGGCTTTTTAGCAGAGAGAAAAGCAGCAGAAGATAAACAAGAGTAATACGTAATATGTCATACGTAATACGTAACTTACTTAATTGAGCCTGAAATCTTCTAATATTTTACGGTTTACATATTACTTATTGCGCTTTACGAAATTTTTATCGTGCAGACTGTTGGTCAAATTTTAAAACAAGCTAGAGAAAAAAAAGGTAGACCCTTGTCCAGTATTGCCCGGGAAACTAAGATTTCTGCCAGGTTTTTAAAAGCCTTAGAAAAAAACCAATTTGGCAAGCTTCCTGCCGAGCCTTTTACCAGAGGGTTTATAAAAAGTTATACTCAAGCCGTTAATATACCGACCAAAAAAGCTCTTGCTCTTTTCCGCCGCGACTTTACAGTTGATAAAAAAGGAAAAATAAGGCCCAAAAAACTGTCTGGTATTGACCAAACAAGTTTTTTGGACTCTAGAATTTTAAAGATTTTAGCAATCTTTTTTATTACCCTTTTTTTCTCTATTTATTTGGGATTTCAGTTAAAAACCCTTTTTGCTCCGCCCGCCCTGACAGTTTTAAAACCTGAAGACAATGCCCGGCTTAAAGGACCGATAATTTCTGTTGAAGGAAGAGTTTCTGCCGACAGCTCTGTCTGGGTAAACGATCAATTGGTTGAAGTTGACAATTTAGGTATGTGGCGCAAGAATTTGCCGGTTTTGCCCGGTGAAAACAAGATAGAGGTAAGAGCCGCTAACAGGCACGGCAAAGAAACGATAAAAAATTTAAGTGTGGAAGTGGTTGACAAATAAAAGTAGATAGTAGATAGTAGATAGTAAGATGATTGATTCTGTCCAAATCCTTCTAACAGTTGTTGTTACTACCTTAACTGTTTTGCTAGTAATAATAGGCGTCCAGGTTTTCCTCATTTTAAAAGAGGTCAAAAAGACGCTTTCCCGGGCCAATAAAATCCTTGATGATATTGAAGTTTTGACCAATTCTGTCAGCAAGCCGATCGAAGAAGCAGCCCACTTTTTTTCCGGTCTTAAAAAAGGCACTGATGTTATAAAATTTATTGCCAGTTTTTTTAGAGAAGAAGAAGAAGATTAGAAATAGGCTGATTAGACTAACGGAAGCCAAGATGAAAAACGAAGAAAAACAGATAAAGGAAAACCACCCATCTTTCTTTAATGGTCTCCTCCTCGGTGCGGCCGTTGGTGCGGCCGGCTATTTCTTTTTTGGCACTAAAAAAGGGAAAAGGGTCAAAAAAGCCTTGAAAAAAGGGAGTATAAAGACCTTTGAAGACCTTAAAAAGACTGCCAAAGATTTGGAAAAAAAAGGCAAAAAACTTTCTAAAAAAGCAGCTGTTAAAAAGGCCAAGTTTGAAAAAAAAGCCAACCTCACCCAGAAAAAAGTCGTTGCCGAAATAAGGCAGGCGGAAAAAGAGTTAGCTCTCGCCAAGAAAAAAGCAGAACGCTTAAAGGAGAAATTCACCAAAACTACCACTGCTGTTAAAAAGCGCTACTTCACAAAGAAAGGGAAAAGTTTGAGGAAATAGGTTAATCTTCAAAACCTTTCTATAATTTGCTAAAATTTTCTCATGGATTCAAGACAAGTTCGGCAGAAATATCTGGATTTTTTCCAAAAAAAAGGCCATGCGATTATTCCCTCCGCGCCTCTAGTTCCTAAAGATGACCCAACCGTCTTATTTACCACCGCTGGGATGCACCCTTTAGTTCCTTATTTAATGGGTGAACCTCACCCACTAGGTAAAAGACTTGCTTCTGTGCAAAAATGTTTGCGCACCGATGACATTGAAGAAGTTGGCGATATGCGGCATTTTACTTTTTTTGAAATGTTAGGCAATTGGTCTTTGGGCGATTATTTCAAAAAAGAAGCTCTCAACTGGTCTTTTGAATTTTTAACAGACAAAAAATGGTTAAACCTTGATCCTAAAAGAGTTTATGCAACCGTTTTTGCCGGCAACAAAGACGCTCCACTTGATAAAGAGTCAATTAAAATTTGGCAAGAAATATTTGAAAAAGCAGGAATAAAAGCAGAAGTTGGAAATGCCAAAAAAGGATGGCAGAGCGGTCGAATTTTTGTTTATGAAGATAACTGGTGGGGGCCGGCTGGCCAAACTGGCCCTTGTGGTCCGGATTCGGAAATGTTTTACGATACCGGTTTACCTCATGATAAGAAATTTGGCAGGGTTTGCCATCCAAATTGCGACTGTGGCCGATTTGTCGAAATCTGGAATGACGTTTTCATGCAGTTTAATAAAAAAGCAAATGGCAGCTTTGAGTCTTTAAAACAAAAAAATGTTGATACTGGCATGGGGCTTGAGAGAGTAGTAGCAATCATGGAATTTCTTGATGGAAAAATTAAAATCCCTGACCCCTTTCAAACAGAACTATTCAGTTCGATGATTCGAATCATCGAACTGAAATCAGGGAAAAAATATGAAAATTATCCTAAAGAATTTCGTATAATTTTAGACCATTTAAGAGCGGCAGTTTTTGTAATTAGCGACGGGATCGAGTCCTCAAATAAAGATAGAGGGTATGTTTTAAGAAAACTAATTACTAGAATGATGATGAATAAACACAAATTAGGAGATTTTAATAATAAAAGAGTAATTAATGAAACTATTGACATTTATAAAGAATTTTATCCAGAAGTAGGAAAAAACAAACTTAAAATATTCAAAGAATTTGAAAAAGAGGAGGAAAGGTTTGAAACAATTTGGGAAAAATCAAGGAAACTTTTAAAAAGAAAAGGCGGGTTAGAAACAGGAGGGAAAATTAAAAATGGGAAAAGAGTAATTGACGGAAGAATTGCTTTTGATTTAGAACAAACTCATGGTATTAAGCCTGAAATATTAGAAGAACTTTTAACAATGCAAACCAAAGATACTTATGAGCTAGATAGAGAAAACTATCTTGTTGCTAAGAAAAAACACCAAAAGATTTCCCGAGAAGGGGCTAAACAAAGGTTTGCCGGTGGTCTGCAAGATCATTCAGAAGAGACTGCTAAATTACATACTGCCGCCCATCTTTTACATGAAGCCCTGCGTCGGATTTTAGGCGAGCATGTCCAGCAAGTCGGCTCGAATATAACGGCAGAGAGGCTGCGTTTTGATTTTAGTCATCCCGAGAAGTTGACTGATGAGCAGATCAAAAAAATTGAAGATTTGGTGAATGAACAAATAAAGAAAAACTTAAAGGTTACTAAAAAGGTGATGGGTTTAACCGAAGCTAAAAAACAGGGCGCTTTGGCCTTTTTTGGCCAGCGTTATGGCGAGAAAGTAAATGTTTATAAAATTGGCTTTTTCAGCAAGGAAGTCTGCGCTGGGCCGCATGTAGACTTTACAGGGGGTTTAGGGCAGTTTACAATTAAAAAAGAAGAGTCTTGCGGTGCAGGAAAACGTAGAATTTATGGTGTACTCAAATAAAAATTTCAAACTTGTCTAACTATTGGCTAGTGAACTACTAGCCACTAGTTTTAAAGTGGCCTTAACCAACATTTTAGGAAAAATCAAAACTTCAGAAAAAAAGGAAAGAAAAACCTTTTTTGCCTTGGAAATAGAAAGCGATACTTTAAAGTCTGCTGTTTGGGAGGTTGTTGAAGGCAAAGCTGAGGTGGTTAAAATCGGCACTGTTGAAGAGTGGGATGAAAAAAAAGACGGCTCTTTTTTAGTGGCTTGCGACCGGACAATTTCTTCTGCTTCTGCCGGCATCACGCCTGAACCTGACTCAGTTATTTTTGGTTTGCCTGAAGATTGGGTAGTAAAAGACCAAATTGCAAAGGACAAAAAAAGGACCTTAAAGCAAGTTTGCCGAAATCTAGAGCTTAAACCTTTAGGATTTGTAGCAACAATAGAGGCTTTGGTGACTTTTTTGAAAAAAAAGCAAGGTACGCCGCCGAGTGCGATCCTTATCCGGATGGCGGAGACAGAAATTTGCTTAAGCCTTGTGGTTTTAGGCAAAGTGGTTGGCAGCCAAACGGTTGTTCGAAGTGAGGACTTAGCTGCTGATGTTAAAGAAGGCTTGGCCCGTTTTGAAAAGGTTGAAAACTTACCTCCCAGGATGATTTTGTTTGACAGCTTGGCTGACTTTGAAGAGGCCAAACAACAGTTGATATCTTATGAGTGGGACAAAGAGTTGCCCTTTTTGCACTTTCCCAAAGTTGAGTCTTTAGCGGTTGAGACTTCCATCAGGGCAATAGCGGTTGCCGGCGGCAGTGAGGTAGCCAAAAGCCTGGGGTTTGAGATAGAAGAGGAAAAGAAAGAAGTATCAAAAGAGAAAGATAGAGATGAAGAAACAGAGGAGAGAGCGGCTGAAGAGGTTGGGGTCGTGGAAGATAAAGAAGAAGAGGAATTAAAAGTTGAAGATAGTGAGGTTAAAAAGGATAATACTGAAGAGTTGGGATTTGTGGCGGGAGGGGATGTATTGAAGAAAGTAGGAAAGGTAGAGAAGCTAGGAAAGGAAAAGGTAGAAAAGAAAGCAGCAAGGGTAGCGGTAGCCCTGAACCAGAGCAAGCACGATTTGGGGCGGGCGCCAGTAGAAAAAGTAGCAGAGAAGGGTAAAAAACACGAAGAGCTTGTAATTAGGGAAATGCGAGGCCCTGATGTTGTGTCAGGTACGGAGATTTCCCGCAAGACTTCTGCTCAGCCAAAGCGGGAAGGTTTTTTGGGGAGGGTTTTTAGTGTGGTAAAGCTAGTTCCTCAAAGTCTTTTTAGTATCCGGCCGCGGCTTCCAAAGTTTAAAAAACCGGGAATTCCCTTTTCCGGACTTCCAGCAACTGTTGGCTTTATAGTTTTTATTTTTATCTGCCTTTTTGTTGGCGGGCTCGTTCTTTACTGGCGTTTGCCAAAAGCCAAGGTAATCGTTTTTATCAAGCCGGAGATTTTAGAAAAAGAGATCAGTCTGACGGTTTCCAGCGCTGCTGCCTTTCTTGATAAGGAAGACAAAATAATTCCCGGAAAAACGCAAACAATTGAGGCCTCAAGTTCTGAGACAATTTCTACCTCCGGTAAAAAATTAGTTGGCGATAAGGCCAATGGCGAGGCAACAATTTTTAACAAAACAGACTCTGTTAAAAGTTTTGAAGAAAGAACTGTTTTGGTTGGTCCTAACAACTTAAGTTTTGAAATTTTAGAAGATGTTGAAGTTGCTTCCAAAAGCGCCGAAACAACAGAAGAAGGAGAGACAATTACTTATGGTAAGGCAACTGTTGGGTTGGAAGCAGCCTCTATCGGCCCGGAATATAATCTTGAGGCGGGTACAGAGTTTAGCTTTAAAGACTTTGGTACCGGCAGTTTTTCTGCCAAAACCGAAAGCGGCCTCTCGGGCGGTACCAGCCGGGAAATAAAAGCTGTTTCTGAAGAAGACCAAGAGGCTCTCCTTGCCAAACTGACAGAAAAACTTGAAGCCGAAGCTGCCCAAAAATTAGAAGAAAAACTGCCTCCGGGCCAAAAAGTTTTTGCCAAAGGCATGGAAAAGAAGGTGAAAAGCAAAGAGTTTAACCATGATGTAGATGATGAGGCGGATAAATTAAGTCTTGATTTATCTTTACAATTAACCGCCCTTTCTTTTGCCAAAGAAGATTTGGATAGTTTGCTTTTCCATGTTTTGTCTGACCAGGTACCGGACAATTTTGAGCTTCGGCCAACCGACCTTGAAACGGAAATCAAGGATGTTGAGGCCAGCGACGAGGAGGCGGAGTTTGAAGTCCAGGTTAAGGCAGAACTACTACCCCGGTATGATATTGATGAACTGACTGAAAGTTTAGTTGGTAAATATCCGCAAGTGGCTGAAGAAACTCTTTCTTCCTTACCAAACTTTGCTCGGGCAGTAATTGAAATTTCCCCCAAACTCCCCGGCAAGCTCGGCACCCTCCCAAGGCTTAAAGAAAATATTGAGATTGAGTTTAAAATTGCTGAATAATGGCGTCTTTCCATTTTGGCAAAAATTTGCCAAAATGGAAGCATGACCCTTTATCGTTACCGCAAAGCCCATTTGGTTTTGAAAAACTCAGAAAAAAGCGTAAACTGGAAAGGTTTTTTTACCCGCTCTTTACCCAACGTTTTAATTATCTTAGGCTCGACTCTTTTGACGACTGTTGGTTATCCCCTATTTTCCCATCAAGTTATTGCCCAAAGATGGGCCGGCAGCACCCTTGTTACCCCGGTTCCCGAAATTGCCGTTGCTGAGGCGAGAGGGTTTATAAATCCTTTAGTAAATGATTCGGTTGTTAACAGAGTGTCTCAAGTCTTGCCTGTCCAAACAGGACCGGAGATTATAGAGATAGACTATACAAAATTGAGCAACTGGTTTCCCACAAGTTCTTCGTCAAAAAACCAAAGTAACGAAGGCGAGTATTACTTAAGTATTCCTAAGCTTAAGATCAAAGATGCCAAGGTTATAGTTGGCGGCGATGATTTAGATGAGAGTTTGATCCATTATAGCGCCACCAGCTTGCCCGGGGAGTATGGCAATGCAGTGATTTTTGGCCATTCGGTTCTGCCGGCTTTTTACAATCCTAAAGACTATCATGCGATATTTTCTACCCTGCCTACCTTGAAAAAAGGCGACGAGATTTTGATAAACTATGACGGGTTGGAATTTAAATACAAAGTTGAAGAATATAAAGAGGTAAGGCCCGATGACATTGAAATGCTTGAGCAGCGGTTTGACCGGCGGACATTAAGCCTGGTAACCTGTGTCCCGCCGGGAACCTATTTGAGGCGGGGTGTGATAAGGGCGAATCTTGTTCCACATTAAATTCCAATTGAAATTACAAATTAAAAATTTTGAATTTTGAATTGCAATTTTACATTTTGCATTTTAAATTTTAAATTAAATTGCGTGGCAATTTTAGGCATCGATTTCGGCCTCAAACATATAGGCGTAGCCATAAGCTACAATAATGTTTTGGCTGAACCTTTAACTCAGATTAAATACAAGGAGAAAAATGAGCTTATCAAAAAGCTGGCAAAGTTAGTTGAAAAATATCAAATTAAAAAAATCATTCTTGGCATTTCTGAAAGCAAGATGGCTAAAGAAACAAAAGCTTTTGGCAAAAAACTTTCCAAAAAAACAAACATCCCTGTAGTTTATCAGGACGAAACATTAAGTTCTGTTGAGGCTTCCCAAAGAATGGTCGAGGCAGGGCTTAGGCAAAAAAAGAGGCAAATAAAAATCCACCAGGCCGCTGCTGCCCTAATCCTGCAAAACTTTCTTGATGAAAGAAAAAAAACCTGTTAAACTGGGAGTCAAGTCATACAAAATAATAAATAAAGACTAGTGGATTAGAAAACCAGAGGTTAAAAGATTAGAAATCAAAAACTAATTCTCTAATTCTCTAATTCTCTAATTCTCTAATTTACATGTTCAAAAATCTCATTGCTCCGGTTCAAGCTTGGTTGCTTTCCCGCAGTCAATGTGTCGGTTGCGGCATGCCGCTTTCAAAGGGCAAAAAGTCCAAAGCCAAAGGAGGAATGGAAAAAATAATCTGCAAGTGCGGCCGGATTTTTATTTATGATAAAAAGGCCAAAAAATACAGAAGGGCTCTATTTGAGGAAGTGTAGTGAGTTTAAAAAAGACCGTTATTAACCACTTTCTCGAGTTTTTCTTTATCGGTTTTCTGATGGGGATTGCCGAGGACCTGATTGCCATAGAGCTGGCAACCGATGCTAAGATAACTCCCCATATAATCATTGTCGCCGCCATAGTCGCTTTCCCCTTTGCTGTTTTAAGCGAGTTGATTATAGACTACAAGCGCCTCAAAAATGCCAGAAAAAGATGGCTTAAAAAAAGAGAAGGAAAGATGAAAGATAAGAAAGGTGAGAAAACTTTTAATTGCCACCAGACGTAGAGGAAAACTTAAGGAAATAAAAAAGCTTTTAGGAGATTTGCCGGCAAAGCTTTTAAGTTTAGATGAGGTTAAAAAAATCCCGCCGGATTTTGATGTTGAGGAAACTGGCAAAACGTTGGAGGAGAATGCCATTTTAAAAGCCAGGGCTTTTGGAAAAATAGCAGGTTTTTTGACTTTAGCTGATGACAGTGGACTTTTTGTTGGGGCCTTGCCCGGCAAGCTAGGGATTAAAAGCAAGCGTTATAAAAAAGGCACAGATAAAGACCGCTATCGGCAGCTTTTAAAAGAGCTTAAAGGATTATCCCTAAAGAAAAGAAGCGCTAAATTTGTTTGTACAGTTGCCCTCTACAGTCCTAAAAATGATAAATTAATTACAAGGCATGGTGAGTGCAAGGGTTTTATTGCCAAAAAACCAAAAGGCAAGCACGGCTTTGGTTATGATCCGGTTTTTGTCGTTCAAAGTTTAAACAAACACTTTGCCGAGTTGACACGCGAAGAGAAAAATAAAGTTAGTCATAGGGCAAGAGCGGTGAGGAGGATAAGACAATTCCTAATAAGTAATCCTAATAATCAAATAAATACAAATTTCAAATAATCAAATCAATTTCAATCCGCCAGCTGGCGGATAAATAATCAAATAAAAGAATTTGTAATATTTGTTTATTCAATTATTGATTTGAAATTTGATTATTGGGTTATTGGGTTATTTTTAAAGATTTTTATAAAAATCAGAAGTGAAACTTAAACATAGTATTTTTATCTTCCTACTCGGCCTCCTTGTGGGAGTTGGTGTTTCTCCATTTGCCAATGCCCGGCCGCAAGAGGCTTTAAAAGCGCCGATTCCGGCGACCCTAGCTTATATGCCGCAAGCTGTAACCAGCCCAAGCCCTTTGCCTCAAGTTTTAGGAGCAATTTCTCCTGCAATTCCGGAAAGGACCGTCTTTGCTGAGGGCATTGCTGAGGGCAAGGACGGTCCTTTACAAGCTTTTCAGGAAGAAAGTCCAGAGGAAATTTCCACGGCTACGATTGCCATATTTGGCGACTCAATGGTTGATACGATGGGAACAGGTTTGCCTTATTTAAAAACCGTTCTTGCAAATTATTACCCAAATGTTGACTTTGCTTTGTTAAACTACGGCGTTGGCGCTCAAAATATCGAGGCCGGCTTGAACCGTGTTGACCAATCTTATTCTTACCATGACAGAAACTACCCGGCGTTAACCAATGCCGGCGCGGCCGACATTGTCATAATCGGCTCTTTTGCTTACAATCCCTTTTCAGACCGCGACATAAATTATTACTGGACCAAGCTGGCAGAGCTTGTGAATAGAGTTAGAAGTTCCGGCAAAACGGTTTTGCTTTTGGCGGAAAACGCCCCGGCCAAAGCAGAGTTTGGCACCGGTCAAAATGGCATTAACTGGCCGCAGGACACTAGCTGGCAGCACGCGCAAAAAATCGGCCAATATTTGGAAAGCACTACCAAGCTTGCTTTAACTCTTGGCGTTCCCCTAGTTGACTGCTATCACCCAACCTTGCTTTCTGATGGCGAAGGCAACCAGGCCTATATTAACCAAGCCGACCACATCCATCCCTCCGCCTCCGGCCACGCCTTCATCGCCCAAAAAATCGCCGAGAGGATTTTTTCAGAAAATATGATTGGACCCTGAAAGCGCTTGCCTTTCTTAAGTTCCTCAATTACTCCAGCCAAAGGCTGGTCCGTCTTTGGCGGAGATCACTCAATTACTCCATTGCTTCCATTGAAAACTTGCTATAATGAATTAAACTTCGTAATAGGTAAATCGTAATTCGTAAACCGTAAAAGAAAAAAATTACTTATTACTAATTACCTATTACTAATTACTGGATTTTGAAGCTGCCCCCACAAACCCTTAAACAAATCTTAGTCAAGTCCGGCTTTATAAGAGAAGCTGACTTTGACGAAGCCGCCGAGTCGGCCGCTTACTTAGGCAAAAAAGTTGAAGACATTCTAGTTTTTAAAGGTTTCGTAAACGAAGAAGATTTAGGCAAGCTGATTGCCGAGCATTTAAAAGTCCCCTTTGTCAATATAAGCCAGCAAGTTCTCTCCGAAGAGATTTTAAAAACCATTCCTGAAAAGCTGGCCCGTTCTTACCGGATGGTTCCTTTTGAGAAAAAAGACAATGCTGTAAAGCTGGCAATGGAAGACCCGACAAACTTTGAGGCCCTAGAATTTGCCCGCCGCCAGACCGGCATGCAAATCATTCCCCACTATGCAACCTCAAACAGCATCCGTAAAGCCCTGGGCCAGTATAAAAAAAACATCAGGGCAGATTTTGAAAAGGTGATTGCTGAAAACGTTAAAAGGGCCAAGGCTGAGGTCAACCTTGAGAAAGCAGCCGAGAAACTGCCGGTTATAAAGGTTTTGGATACAATCTTAGAATACGCCGCTGCCGAGCGGGCTTCAGATGTTCATATAGAAGCTTTTGCCGAGGAAGTTATAATCCGCTTTCGCATAGACGGCGTACTGCACGATATTTTAAAACTTCCCCGCGGCATAGAAAATGCCATTGTTGCTCGTATTAAAATTCTTTCCAATTTAAAGATTGATGAACATCGCATTCCTCAAGACGGCCGGTACAAGTTTACTGTCGATGGTGATGTTATTGGTCTTAGGATTTCTATAATCCCCGGCTTTTACGGAGAAAATGTCGTTATGCGCCTTTTGCCTGAAACCAGGCGGCCTTTAAGTTTAGAAGAGTTAGGAATTACCGGCCAAAACTTAGAGCTTATAGAAGATAATATCAGAAAACCCCATGGCATGGTTTTGGCAACCGGGCCGACCGGCTCAGGCAAGACAACGACCCTTTACTCGATTTTAAATATCTTAAATACCCCGAAAGTTAAAATCTGCACGATAGAAGACCCGATAGAATACGGTATTAAAAGAATTGACCAAATTCAGGTTAACCCCAAAGTCGGCCTTAAGTTTTCAACAGGTTTGCGTTCCTTACTCCGCCATGACCCGGATATTATAATGGTTGGCGAGATTCGTGATAAGGAAACCGCAGAGATTGCTATTCACGCCGCTCTGACCGGTCACTTAGTTTTGTCTACCCTTCATACCAATGATGCCGCCGGTGCTATTCCTCGTTTTTTAGACATGGGAGCTGAGGGTTTTTTAGTCGCTTCAACTATAAATGTCGTTATCGCCCAAAGGCTGGTTAGGAGAATCTGTACTTCGTGTCTTGTAGAGACTGCTCCCAGCCAGGAAAGTTTGAAAATGCTTGCTCAAGACATTTCTGTCAAACCGGGCCAGAAGTTTTATAAAGGCAAAGGTTGTGATAAATGCCACGGCAGCGGCTATTCCGGCCGGGTCGGCATTTATGAATTCTTGGCTGTTACTGATAAAATCCGCCAACTGGTTGTCAAAAGAGTTTCAAGCGATACTATAAGAGAACAGGCAGTTTCCGAAGGAATGATAACGATGTTTGAGGATGGGATGAACAAAATTGCCGCCGGCCTGACAACCTTAGAGGAGGCGCTAAGGGCGGTGAGGGAAAAGTAACGCTAAAATTGCCTCAATTTTAGCGATATTAAAAATTAAATATAAAAGAGCAAAAATACATATTAAAAATTAAATATTTTATTTTCTTCATTTTTTTATATTTGATTTATATATTTGCTATTTGCTTTTTGATATTTGATATTATTCTGTGCCACTTTTTACTTACAAAGCCGAAAATAAAGAAGGCAAGGTTGTTCAGGAAACGATCCAGGCTTCAAGCCGTGAAGAGGCTGCTTCTTTGCTTCGGGCTGAAGAGCTTCAGGTTTTGACTATAAAGGATGTAAAACAGGGCGTTTCTTCTTTGTTTGACGCTAAAATCTCCATTGCCGAAAAGGCAGCTTTTTGCCGGTTTTTAGCAACGATGCTTCGGGCCGGTCTTTCCCTGCATGAGGCAATAGAAATCATAAAGCAGGAGTCTGACAACAAAAAAATGCGCAAAGTTTTAGCTGACGCCAGCTCGCAAATTCGAAAGGGGCGAAGTTTATCCGTTACCCTCTCCCAATACAAAGAGGTTTTTGATCCGGTTTTTTTAACTATTGTTAAGGCTGGCGAGGAGTCAGGAAGTTTGGAAAAGGCCTTTGATTATCTGGCAAAACAGTTATCCAGAAGCTATGAATTTTCCCAAAAAATAAAAGGGGCTCTGATGTACCCGCTGGTTATTATAACTGCTATGGTTGGCGTTGGTTTTCTAATGATCGGCTTTGTTTTGCCAAAGATTTCCGCGGTTTTTTTAAAGATGAATATTAAACTGCCGACGATTACCCGCATAATTCTTTCTTTTGGCAGTTTTGTTGGCGAGAACCTTTTTTTGGCCCTCGGCGCGATGTTTGGGCTTCTGATTTTAGCAACATTCATTATTGCTAATCCTAAGACTAGAAGGGCGTTGCTTCTTTTATTAAGCAAGATTCCGGCAGTCAAAAAAATCATGGATCAGATTGACGTAGCCCGTTTTTCAAGAACTTTATCAGTTCTCTTAAAAAGCGGGGTATCAATTGTTGATGCTTTAAATGTGTCTGCAGACAGCCTTACCCAACCCAAGCTTTTCAAAAGAGCTAGGCAGTTTAGCTCAAGTGTTGCTAAAGGCGAGTCGCTTTCACAGGTTTTAGTCAAAGGCAAGCGGGTTTTTCCCTTAATTATGATCCAGACGATTAAAACCGGCGAAAAAACCGGTGCTTTAGAACAAGTTTTAGAAGAACTGGCTGATTTTTATGAAAGCGAGGTGGATTTTAGACTTAAACGGTTAACTTCTCTTATTGAGCCGGTTTTAATGCTGGTGATTGGTATTGCCGTTGGTGTGATGGTGATTATGGTAGTGGCGCCAATCTACAGTATTGTCGGCGGCCTGCAGGAGACGATTGGGCGCTAAAGCTAAATTGACCTAATTAGGTCAATTAGAATAATTAGAAATTTAATCCATGGACTTTTCTAAAAAGCTCACCAAACTTATTAAACCTTACATAACTTCTCTAAACCTCTTAATTGCCTTTTTTATTGTTGGGTTGATTTTGGTTTTGGTAGTCGTTTTTTCCGGAAAAAAACTGGATCTAGGGATTTCTCAGCGAGAGATTAAGTTAAAAGACGAAAACACTAGCCTAACTGTTAAAGAAGGTGGAGTAAGCGAGATAGAAACGCCACAAAAGATTTTTCAGCAGCAGTGGGATAAGGATAAAACAGAAAACATCCTTGATTTTTTTAAAAAAAAGGCAAAAACAGCTGGTTTTGACGATTTTTCTTTAGCTTTAGTTGAAGAAAAAGGCGACAGCTATCAAATTACCTTTCTTTTAAACGGCCAAGAGGTAACAATTTATATAGAAAAAGACAGCGAGGAAATAAATGACATTTTTGAATTGATAAATGAGTTAACTGATACAGAAGGAGCCGAGTCTTTAAGTGATTATTTTGACTCGATAGAGGACGGCGGTGATGATGGCGGTTGGCCTAGTGATACTGGTGATGATGAGGGTGATGATGGCGGTGGGACAGGCGGCGATTCCGGCAGCAGCATTGACGATTGCCCTTTTTGGCGGCTAAACTATTGTGTTTATCCCCCAGGCTGGGGGGGAAGTCCGTCTCCAAACCCCAGCTCATCACCGTCCCCGTCTCCAGGTGTTCAACCAAGCCCCAGTCCCAGCCCTCCGCCGGTTATGGATGAGCAAATCCAAGAAGCTGCCGACTGCACTGTTTGGGACTCACTGGTTACCACCAAAGCAATCATCTCAAACACTTTCTGTGTAAGACAGGAAGAGAAATAGAAATTTAAAGCTATTCTTCTGTCCAGGAGATAAACTCATACTCCCCTGAGGTGGGGAAGAAGGGGGGAGGGCTGTAGAGAAGGTCGGGGTCATAAGTGATTTCCCGGGTGATAAAGCCGGATTCCGGCTCTGATCCGAAGTTCCAGTAGGATTTAAAATAGGAAATCAAAGAACCATTGATTGTTAGCTTGTCTTTTACCGCTCCTTCAGCCCCTCCGCACCACCAAAAATAACCATGACGCATGATATTGCCGGCTTTGGCAATCAAAGCGCCATCGATCTTAAAATCATCAGGGACATCGCGGGTGAAAATAATGCTGCTTTGGGCAATTAGGCCAAGCGAGTCTGTATGGTCATAGGCGGCGTAATGCAAACTATTTGGGATCCAGATGCTTATTTTATTAGAAGTTATTGGAAAACGAGCGGCGACTACTGTCAGCCGGCCATCAATTACTCCTTCTACCCACAGATAATCTTCAGCAAAGATAATTGGCGTATTGCTCAAATTATAGTTATCAATAAGTTCTTCGCTGGCGATTAACTGGTAGCGCTTGCGACAGCCGCCTTTGCCTTCCTGACCCAAACCTTGGCCAGGGACGCTATAGCCTTCAATATAATCAGTTCTTAAGACTTTAAAGACCCTAAATGTTTCATTTTCAAAAATTATATGATAGCCTTCTTTTCCCGACTCACCTAAATAAAGCCCTTGTGTTTGAGCTGACTCTTTCATTGAGGCAAAGTCAAAAGAAATCAAGTCAAAATCAATGGCCGGCATTGGAAACTGCCACAAGCCCTGGTCGCCGCCTGCACCCCAAACCCCGGGTTTAGCTTCAGGTGGATGGCAGCCGGTTTCACTACCACACATATATGTTTCTTTAGCGCTTGAAACCACAGAAGTGTTAGTGCCATCCATCCTGATGCCGTTGTTTGAATGAACTTTGCCATGGATAGTAATGCCGCTGCCATACCAGCTTGAGGCATTTTGCAGAAAAGAAAACTGTGTTAAAGACGGCTTGCCATATTGGGCCTTGATGGTTCTTTTGATATTTTCATACCTTTCTGTCCAGCCGGTTGAAACAATTGTTACAATTGAGGATTCTGCACTGGGCGGGATGATTTCTAAGCTAAACTTGCCGATGCTGGCGCCCTGAGGGTCAAGATAATCATGCACATAAGGACCAGGCGCGCTAGTGCCGTCTTGAAAGTCCTCGGGCGCGTGAGCTAGGTGCCAGCGGTAATAATTAATGCCTGTTTCGGCGATTGCCAGAGCCTGCTCGCTTGCTACCTGTCTTTGGGAGTAGTCAAGTTGCAGCGACAGCATAAATAAAAGAGCATAAATTATGACTATGAAAGAGGCAGTGATGATGAGTAAGGGTGGGGTGATAGAGCCCTTTTGTTTATAGATAATAGATAATGGATAATGGATCATGAATAAAAATTTCTAATTTCTAATACCTAATTTCTAATGAAATTTTTAATTCTTAAATACCCAATTTCTAATTTTTTTCTGATTTTTGACATTTGAAATTTATCATTTGGCATTTTATTAGACATTAGAAATTAGAAATTGGTTGTTTTCTAAAGATTTTCCTTTAGCATCCTCACCTGCACAAAAGACTGCAGGATATAGTCTTTGTCCGGGACACCGGCCTCGGGATTTGCCTTTAAATAAATTTTTATTAATCTAGTATCTGATAACCGGTCGGCAATTGGCAATGGGTTATTCTCTGTGTCTTGCGGCCAGCTGCCATTATAATAGTAAAAAACCGGCTCCTCGCCGTTCTGTACGTTTTCTGTCAAAAGTTTTGTTTTTTCATTTTCCGCTGGGTAAATAGCCGGATAGCCCTGGGGCTCAGTAGTCGTTTTGTAAAGGGTTGAGCCGTCTAAATAATACTTTACCTTTTCTGTCTGCCTGTCGAAATCAATATCTGAGTAAAAGGCAATTTCTTGATCGGTTACTGTTTCTAAAGGATAAGCGCCATTATCACCTGTCCGGGCCATCCTAAGCTCTTTTACCAAAGACTGCAAGTTAGAATTGGCATCGTTTAGGCTTAAATAGCTTCGCCAAACGACCAGCCGGTTTTGCGTTACCATTGATTGCAGGCCGACAATGCCCAGGCCTAGGCCGATAACTAATATGGTGGCTGCTAAAACTTCAATGAGGGTAAAGCCTTCTCGCCGAAGGCGAGAGTAATACGTAATAGGTAATAGGTAATAGGTAATTTTTTTCAGATTTATAATCCTCACCAAAAATCCAAATGACAATTCAATGACTAAATGACTAAATGTTAAATTAATTTTTAATCATTTGAGCTTTGGATTTGATTTGACATTTGAGCTTTGAAATTTGACACTTCATTAGATATTAGAAATTAGTAATTAGAAATTTTTCTCATTCTGTTTTCAGTACTATTTCTTCGGTAGTTACCCCATTAATATCCACACTACCGCTGTAATCCAAAAACCCGGTTGCTGTGGCTTCAAGGGCATAAAGTTGAGCATTCAAACCAGGAAAGAAAAGCTGGCCAAAGTCAGGGTCTCCGGAAAGCCCGCTTGAGCCGCTTGCCTCAAAACCACTTGCAGAAAGTCTGGCGGCTGCCGAGGCAATAAGACTTGAAGAACTGTCTTTAAAGATTGCCAGCAAACTATGGTTAGTGTGGGCTTGGACGACAAAACCAAGCTGCAGGCTTTGGTCCGGCAAGACAATTATTGGCCCCGGTGGAATTGTTAAAGGGTTGGTTCCGGCAATATCCCAGTTGCTGCCATCCGGCAGGAAAAACTCGTAATTATCCCACTCAAGGCTTTCAATTGTCAGCTGGCCCAAGCTATCGGTGGTAAGCTCTTGGTCAAACTTATAGACAGGTTCATCATTTATATCCGCACCTAAGGTTTTGCTTCCCCGCAAACAAAAAGAAACATTGGGCTGGGGAGCAAAATCTGTTTCTTTACCCTGGGTCGAGATAACTGCTAAACTGCTTGTTTTATCAATAGCAAAACTTATTTCTGTTAAATTACCTTCTAGGACATTTTGGTGGGGTTTGTTTGGGTTGGCAATCTCTTCTGTCGAATAAGTTCTATCGTTGCTGTAGTCTTCTTTTGTGACAGATATTTGATAGCAGTTGTTAGAACAGGTTGTTGCTCCCGGCAAAATCACCCGGCCATTGTCAGCAGTTTCCAAAGTCAGGTTAACGGTGGGAGTAAGACTTTCGGCGACAATTCTAACCGTCGCCTGGGGAACCGGCTCGGCTTGACTGTCAAAAACCAAGATAGACAGGGTGCCGCCGCCGGCTGTTGTTTCCACTCCTTGGGGGGCAATATCGGTTATTAAAGTTACCGGATTTGTTTTTGAGGCAGCCAAGCCTTCCCAGGAAACACTGACCCGAACTCTTTTATAATCAGTCGGCAAAAGATCATCGGGCGCTGAGCTGTCAAAAGGATCGTCAATATAGACAATGCTTGTTTTGACAGTGTAGTTCAAGTTATTGCGTTTAACAGTTTCTGTTTGGGGCAGTGGCCCGGCCGGGATACCGCCGACTGTTCCTATTTCATCATAGGGCATATTGTGGACAGTTTCGATTTTTTCGCTGGCCAAGTGTTTGGCTGCCGTTCTGGCGCGGGTAAAGTTTATAAACTGGTAAGAAGCGCTTACCAATGTAAAGATGGCATGAAGTAAAATCAAAAAAACACCGATGGTAATTAAGATATCAAGATAACTTTGCCCAAGACTGTAATTTTTTTTCATTAAATAACAATCTAATAACGCGAAGCAAATAACTACTAATAACTGTTATTCATAGTTATTAATGGTTATTTATTGTTATTTATTGTTTCAAATTCTAAACTTTGGGTTTACTTCCAGTATATCACCTTCCGGTTTATTTTCCTCCCCCTTTCCTTGTATAATCTAATTAACTAATCAACTAATTAACTGGAGTTGCTTCGCAACTCTTGCTGCCCATGAAAAAACCCTTTGTCTCACTTTCCTTTACCCAAAAAAAACTCCAGATTTTAAAGCTAAATTCTGCAAAAACTCAGGTTCAGACTTTTACCACCATTGATCTACCAAAGGGCTTAATATCAAACTACTTAATCCAGGACAAAAAAACCTTAGCTGAGATTTTAAAAAACGCCTGGGGAAAGCTCGGCTTCAGGGAAAAATCAGTTGCCCTGACAATTCCTGAGTTTTCCACCTTTACTAAATCGCTTACCTTGCCAACATTGCAAGAAAAAGAGCTTGATGAGGCCGTCCGCTGGCAACTTCGCGACCTTTTGCCCGGCATTGAAAAAGACATGGTTGTTGACTGGAAAGTCATAAACCATGAAAAAAAAGCCAAGCAGATTTTAGCGGTTGCTGTTCCTAAGATTCTTCTTTCAAACTATGTTGACGCCGTTGGTTTTGCCGGCCTTATGCCTTTGGCTATTGAGACACCCTCCCTTTCTTTAGTAAGGATTTCTGACCACCAGCCAACTACCAAACTGGTAGTTTATGCAAACTTTGGCGAAGTAGTCTTGTCTTTGGCCCAGGGAGAAAAGATTCTCTCAAGCTCTGTTGTCAGTTCGGCTGACCCCAATGGCGTCTTGTGGACAGCGCAAAACATGGTATCCCACTATCAAAAAACGCCGGTTGAAAGAATAGAAGTCGGCGGGCTTGAACTAACCCAAGGGTTGATGAGCAAACTGCAGCAGACTATTGGCAAGCCGGCCCACCAGATAGATGTTAAAATTAGCGGCCTCTCGCCAAGCCAAATCCAGGAGTATTTAGTGCCGCTTTCCCTTCAGTTTAAAGACCCGGCCGAGCCAAGAGACGAGACAACAGTAAATCTTTTGCCTCTTTCTTGGGCAAAACATTATGAAGGAAAAAAACTTAAACGCCAGGTTTGGACAGTGGCAATTATTGCTTCTCTTTTTACAAGCACGTGCTTTTTAGCAAGTCTGGCTACCAATTTGTGGCTTGAGACGCAAACTAAGGTTTTTCAAAAAAAGATTGAACAGCAGACAAAACTGCCGGCCGACCTTGACCAGCAAGTTGCCCAAGCAAATCAAATAACCGACAAGATTTTAAAAATTGAGGAAAAATCCCAGCGGCCTCAGGACCTGCTTAATAAGTTAAGCGCTTCCCAGCCGCCGGGCATTAGGCTTTCTGATTATAAAATTGATTTGGATACCGGCAAGGTTTTTCTAAAAGGCACAGCCAGCAGCCGGGAAACACTTGTTAGTTTTAAAAATAATCTCCAGCAAGACCAGGCTTTTTCGCAGGTAACTATTCCTATTTCAAACTTTGAGGCGGTAAGCGATTTTGAGTTTACCATGAGCTTGACTTATCTTTCATCAAACGAACAAAAACCAATTAAATTAAAAACCTAAAGAGTTATGCCAAAACCTAAAACTGTTGAAAGCCAGCCAACGCCAGCTAAAAGCCAAGCAAAGGAAAAGCCGGTCAAAAAAAAGCCTAAAAATAAAGAGGGTTTGTTTATAAAAGTCGCTATCTTGAGTCTTGCTAATCTTTCCTGTCTCGGGGCTTTACTTTTCCTTTTGCTAAACTTTCCTGAAAAAGCCCGAGAGGTCAAGATTTTAAGAAATACCAGCCTTGCCAGCCTGCAACTGGATACCGACGCTCTAAGAATCGAACTTGCTAACCATAAAGTCAAGCTTGACAAACTTTTTGCCCTTTTTCCGGCTGGCGAGGCCGACCTTCTTGAATTTATAAACGAGATTGATAAACTTAAAAATGAGGGTTTGGTAACCAGTTTTTCTTTTGCCAGCAACCGGCCGGTTAAGGACAGGACTGGTTTTGACGGTTTGCCAATAATAATTGAGTTTAGAGGCAGCTGGAACCAGATTGACTGGGGTTTAAAAAGACTTGAGAGTTTGCCTTTTGTAGTCCGAGCTATAAATCTTGAAATCAGCCGGCTTTCTGAAGGAGCAGTTAGCCTAAAGTACGGAGGGATTTTATATGTTGATGAAAAGTTTGCCAGCAATTGACCGTTTTTATCTTATTTTGGCAAGCACTTTAGTTTTATTACTTTTTCTTTTGGCTTTTACTTTAAAAGGGGTGTTTTCAGCAGTTAAAACAGCCGCGGAGATTGACAAAAGCCTGACAGGACCAAAAATAGGAGTTGACTTGGACAAATTAAACCAGGCCTACAAGGCTGTTTTTGAAAAACAAAATATATCTCTTGACTTAGCAAGGTAAGGTTGTGTAGATTTAAATTAAGGAACACTTTTGATAAATATTAAAAGTGCAAGTTCGAAATTAGATAGACCCACCAAATTTTCATGGCGCGCTCACACGATCATTAGTCGGTATCGCTGCCAGAAATTTAGGCGGGCAAGGGAGGGGGTGAGAAAATAAAAAAATGAAAAAAGGATCTTTAGGTTTTACCTTAATTGAGCTTTTGGTTGTTATTGGTGTAATCGGTATTTTGGCAGCCATTGTCTTAGTTGCTGTTAACCCGGGTAGGCAGTTTGCCCAGGCCAGGGATACCCAAAGAAGAAGCGATTTATACTCAATAACCAACGCTATTTACCAATTTGCTGCTGAGCACGATGGCAACCTGCCGGGCGATGACGACAGTCTGACAGAACACAATTTCCCGACAACTGCTACTTGTGTAGGAACGGGTGGGTCTTGTTTTGACCTGGCAAATGCCGGAGAGGTCGATGGAGGGAGTGATGGAGCTGACGACACAATAGTGCCGACCTATATAGCCGATATTCCAACTGACCCGTCAACAGGAACAGCAGCCAACACACAGTATTTAATTCATGTTAATGAAAACGGCCGTGTTGTTGCTTCAGCCAGCGGTGAGTTAACAACAGAACCAATTACTGTTGAGAGATAAGCAAAAGAGAAGTTCTGCCCATATGCCAAGAGGCCCCAGGGCTTCTCTTTTTGTGGTGTCAAAAACAAATATTTATCAAGGCTTAACCTTGATAGAGATCGTTCTCCACAATTCTTTTAATCATTTTCTTAAAACTGGTCTTAGGTTTCCAGCCCAAGACCCGTTTGGCTTTTGCTGGATTGCCGACATTAGGACCGGCCTCGATTTTTCTATAAAACCTGGGGTCGCGCCGGACATATTTTTTATAATCTAAACCTAGGTGTGAAAAAGCGATTCTACAAATATCTTTTACTGAATGCAGTCTGCCGGTGCAGATGATAAAATCGTCAGCCCTTTTTTGTTGCAGCATCTTCCACATTGCTTCAACATAATCAGGCGCCCAACCCCAATCTTGTTGGGCATTTAAGTTGCCAAGCGCTAGATTTTTAGCAAGTCCTAATTTAATTTTGACAGCCCCCTGGGTGATTTTGCGGGTGACAAATTGTGGGCCGCGCCTTGGCGACTCGTGGTTGTACAAAATGCCGGAGGAGGCAAAAATGCCAAACTTTTCTCTAAAAACTTTAACTGTCAGGTGGGCAGCTGCTTTTGAAATGCTGTAAGGGTCAACCGGATTAATTGGCGTTTTTTCTGTTTGAATTTTGGCTTTGCTCCTGCCGAAAATTTTAGAAGTGGTTGCCTGATAAAACTTCGCCTTTGGCAAATAGTCTCTTATGATCTCCAAAATTCTGGTGGGGCCCAAAGCATTGACATCATGGGTTAAGACCGGCTTTTCCCAGGAAGTTGGTACAAAAGTGATGCCGCCTAAGTTGTAGATCTCTGAAGGTTTATGTTTTAAGATCGCTTTTTTTAAAGACTTTTTGTCTAAAAGATCGCCGGTTTCTAAAATTAATTTTTTTTTAAAATGCCGGATATTTTGATTGCCAATATCATTTTTCTGACTGACTAAACCAACCACTTTGTATTTTTTGGGCAAAAGCAACTCGGCCAGATAAGACCCATCTTGCCCGGTTATGCCGGTAATAAAAGCGGTTTTTTGCATAAAGATTCTGTTAGGGTTGAACCCTGAAAACCAATTTAAAGTCCTAATTCTCCCGCCACCCCTTTCATCGCCTCCAGCCCAATTTCCACAAATTCGTTTAGCGGTATTCCTAGTTTTTCTTCGCAAAGAGCAATATCCTCTCGTCTCGTGCCGGCGGCAAAAGAGGGCTGTTTGAACTTCTTCATTACAGATTTTACTTTGACATCAACTAGTTTTTTGCCGGGCCTCACTAAAGCAGTAGCAACTATGAGGCCGGTTAAAGAATCGCAAATAAACAAGGCCCAGTCCATTTTGTTTTTTGGCTTGTACTCATTACCCAACTTATCATAGTTGTGTGCTAAAACTGCCTGAAAAACAGACTCTGGCAGATCGGCTTTTTCTTTTTTTAAAATTTCAACAGATTTTTTTCCGTGTCCCTTGTAAATTTCCTGATCAATTACTTCATAATCAATATCGTGCAACAGTCCAGCCATTGCGTATTCTTCTTCTTTCTCCCGTTCAAGTTTACAGGCCAATGCCCGCATGATTGCTTCGGTCGCAACCATATGCTTGATCGTATTTTCGGTTTTTATATATTTTCTGAGAAGTTGTAGGGCGTTTTTTCTTGAGAGCACAAAAAAATTTTAAATTTAAAATGAAAAATGCAAAATTGCAATTCAAAATTGGTAAGAGTTTCTAAAAATTTTAAATTTATAGTGGATTTGGAATATCAATAAATTCCACCTTCAATTGCGGAAATGCTTTTTTAATTTTCAACCCCAGCTCCTGCACCCCAAAAACCTCAGTTGCATAATGCCCGCAAGCAAAATAATTAAAACCAATTTCTTTTGCCAAAGAAGAACTACCCTCAACTATTTCACCAGAAATATGAAGCTCAATCTTTTTGTCAATTACTTCAAAAAGCGACTCTTTATATGGTTTGGCTCCGCCAGAGCAAACACCAATTCGTTTAACCTTTTTAGACCCTGCATAAACAGCAAAAACATCATGGGAAAAAACCTCTGAACACTTTTCAGCCAATTTTTTGACATCTTGTGTCTTATTAAATTCGGCTATCCAACCCCAAGCAGCTCCTTCTAATTCAAAATATGGCTCGTTTAGTCTTCTGGCCCCTAATTTTTTAATAATTACGGCGTTATTTCCAATTGTAGGATGGGCATCAAGACAATAATGATAACCGGCAACCGTCAAATTATTGTCAAAAATAATTTTAAGCCTTTTTTGTATTGCTGGATTTAAGCGTTGATTCAGCTGGTTATTTACAAAGCTGAGCCCATGGTGGAAAATACAAAAATCAGCGCCAGCTTTTACAGCTTCTTTAAAAAAGTCGAGATTGGCAGAAACTCCTAAAACGACCTTTTTGATTTCATCCTTGCCATGAATCTGAACTCCATTAGCTCTAGTATCGACTTTTGCTGCCTTTTCAAGCAGCTCTTTACCAACGGTTTTTTTAATAAACTCAACTAATTTATCTCGTTTCATTTTGGTTTCATCAAAGGAAAAGCAATCACTTCTCGCAAAGAGTGAGAATTGGTTAAAAGAGCAACCAGACGGTCAATGCCAATGCCGGCGCCGGTAGTTGGCGGCATGCCATATTCCAGGGCTTTGACAAAATCAAGGTCAGCGGCCATAGTTTCATCCTCGCCTTTTTTAGCCAGCTTTTTTTGTTCTTCAAATCTTTTCTTTTGGTCAAGAGGGTTATTTAACTCAGTATAATTGTTTGAAAGCTCAAAACCAGCGGCCATTAACTGAAAGCTTTGTACGTAGCTTTCGTTTTCTGGATCTTTTTTAGCAAGAGGCTTTAATTCTGCCGGATGGTGGGTTAAAAAGATTGGGCCGACTAAGTTCGGCCGGACAAACTCTTTATAGAATTCATCAACTGTCCGGCCCCAACTCCAACCTTTTTCTACCCTCAAGCCTCTTTTTTTAACTTCTTTTTTAAGTTTTGCTAAACTTCTAAACTTTTCAATATCAAGTTTTGTTTTTTCCAAGATTATATCGCGGTATTTTTTGTGCGGATATGGGGGAGTAAAGTTGATTTCTTTACCTTTATATTTTATTTTTGAGGTTCCTGTTGCTTTTTTGACTGCAAAGCTGACTAATTTTTCTTGAAGCTTCATATTATTTTGAAAGTCAGCATAGGCCCAGTAATACTCAAGCATGGTAAATTCCGGATTGTGTTCTTTACTGACCCCTTCATTTCTGAAAGCTTTCCCAAGCTCAAAAGTTTTTTCAAAACCAGCAGCAATTAATCGTTTCTGCCAAAGCTCACCCATGCAAATTCGCAAATAAAGATCAATATCATAAGCATTTATATGGGTTTTGAAAGGTTTGGCTAAAGCACCTGAAGCATCGGTTTCTAAAATCGGTGTTTCTACTTCCAAAAAGCCCTCTTTAACTAAAAACTCCCGTATAGCATGAATTGTCTTGGTGCGGATGATTATTTTTTTTCTAGCCTCAGGGCTTAGGATAAAATCAAGGTAGCGCTTGCGATAGCGCTCTTCAATATCTTTTAAGCCATGCCATTTGTGGGGCAGGGGGCGCAGGGATTTGGCAAGAAGCTTAAAATCAGCGATTTCAACAGAAATCTCGCCACTTTTGGTTTTGGTGACCTTGCCTGAAGTTTGTAAAAAATCGCCAATATCTAAAAGCTCAAGAAGTTTTTTTTGCTTATCTTTTAAATCATCAATTTTGAAAACCAACTGGATTTTTCCGCTTTGATCAACTAAATCGGCAAAGGTGATCTGGCCGTGCCCGCGATAGGCCATCAGCCGGCCGGCAACAGCAACTTTTTTGCCCATCATTTTCCGGGCTTTTATAATAACTTGCTTTCGTTGACACTCAGCGGGATAAGGATTAACACCCAGCTTTTTAATCTGGGCCAATTTGTCAATCCTGATCTGGCGGAGTTGCTTTAAAGGTTTTGGCATCGCGTAAAATGTTCCTGACTTGTTCGCTAACGTTCCAATTCAGGAACATCACGCGACAAGTTTTTGATCACTTCTTGTACAATATCAATTTCCTCTGAAAAAATCAATTAGCGGAAAACTAAAAAACCCCGCTTCGGCGGGGCTTTTTAGTTTTGATTTTGTTTTTAGTCTATTTTCAAAATCGTATAAGTCACTTTGCCCGCTGGCACCGCTACCTTTACCTCATCCCCTTTTTTCTTGCCCAAAAGAGCCTTGCCTAAAGGAGAAGAAGCAGAGATCTTTTTGGCCATCGGGTTTGCTTCCCATTCGCCGACGACAGTCAATTCGCGCTTTTGCCCGTCAACTTTGACTTTGATCTTACTGCCTAAAGTAATGCTTTTTCTTCCTTTTCTTGGCTTTTTGATAACCTTGGTTTTGGCTAAAACCTCTTCTAATTCGTCAGCCCGGCCCTTGGCAAAAGCTAAGTCCTCGCGGGCATTGGCATATTCGGCATTTTCTGAAAGGTCGCCAAAATCCCGAGCTCTTTTTACTCTCTTGATTAACTTGGGCAATTTTTTCTCGGTTAATTCTTTATACTCATCTTCCAGCTCTTTTAAGCCGTCTTTTGTTAGGTAAATCTGGTCATTAACTTTTGACATAATTTCGTTATTTTATGAGAAAATCATTTCCTTGTCAACAATAGCTCGGCAAGGTCTAACCTTGGCATCCGCCAAGGTTAGACTTTGTTATGCTATTTGACTAAAAATAGATTAAAGACGAATTTGGCAAGCTGTGTCAAGGAGAAAAAGAACCGAAGAGAGAAAACTGATATAATATTGTTTATTAAAAAAAAGCCGCTATCGTCTATCGGCTAGGACACTACCCTCTCAAGGTAGAAAGAGGGGTTCGATTCCCCTTAGCGGCACAAGCTAAAAATGAGAGTAAAGAGCAAGCTAAAATTAGCTGCTACACTAATAATAATTAGTCTTGTTGGTTTTTTTGTTTGGAAAACTAGCTCGTTTATTAAACAAAGAGATTTTTCCGTAGAGCAGGATCGATCTCAGAATGATGAAGAAAAAGAGGGTTTGATTAAGATTCAAGTCGGAAATAAAGAGCTTTGGGTGGAGATAGCGGAAACTGCGGAAGAAAAAAGACAAGGCTTATCAAATAAAGAAAGTTTGGCGGAAAATACCGGCTTGCTTTTTTCCTACAATCAGCCCGAGACAGCTGTTTTTTGGATGAAGGATATGCTTTTTGCAATTGATATCATTTGGGCTGCCGATGGTAAAATTGTCGGCATTGAAGAAAGCGTACCAGTGCCTGAGTCAGGCGTTTTGGACAAAGATCTAGTTCGTTACCCATCTCCCGGACCAGTGGATTATGTGCTGGAGGTGAATGGCGGTTGGTGCAAAAGAAACAAGGTTGGAGTTGGGGGAAAAATTAGTTTTTAACCTCAATGCTTACAAGCCGGCCTGAAAAATATCTGACAGGTCTGGCTTGAGCAGTCATTAGGTTTTTCGTTTTTTGTTCGCTATTAACAATTAGCAATCAATAATTAACAATATCTATAACTCTGTTATATATTCTAATAAAATATGTATTGCGTCTGTAAAAATTTTTTTGTATTATTAAACCAACTTTAAACCTGCCAGATGGTGCGGGCTTGCTTTTTTTTATTTGATAAGCTTAAAATAAGGTAAATGCCAAAAGCGATTGCCAAAAAGATCAAAAAACCAATGTTTGCGCCCTTTGGCAGAGTTGACTGGTGCGTTTTAGGCAAATCTTTTAATTTAGCGACAGGCTTAGGCTTTACAATCGCTATACCGATTGTTTTTGGAATCCTGGCCGGTTTGTTTTTGGACAACAAGATTGGTGCAAAACCTTTATTTACCTTGGGTTTTATGATAATAGGAATTTTGGCAAGCGTTTATGGAGCGGTAAGGTTTATTAGAGAGAATCTTTAAAAGGCTTAAACTGACAAAAAATAACAACCTAATAACGCGCAGCAAATAACTACTAATAACCGTTATTTTTAGTTATTAATGGTTATTCATGGTGATTTGTTGCTTGCGTTTTAAAAGGAATGTCTGACGCTGGCCTCCAAATATCAGTAGCTGCTGAGCCTGTTTTTTACATTGGTAATTTTCCAATTACCAATTCTTTTCTTTGCACCTATATTGTGATGGCCTTTTTTATCGTAATCGGCCTTTTGTATAAAAAATCAAAGTCTCAAAAAGAGCCGGGCAAGCTGGCTCTTTTAGTAGATATGCTTCTTGAGGGGCTTCTTTCATTTTTCAAGTCAGTTGCTGGAGAAAAGGCAACTCAGTTTTTCCCTCTTCTTTCCTCCCTTTTTTTGTATATCATGTTTTCAAACTGGCTGGGTTTGCTTCCCGGCTTTGGTTCAATCGGTGTTGACCTTATCCGTCATGGAGAAAAGCTCCACCACCATCTTCTTCGGGGTCCAACAGCCGATTTAAATATGACTTTTGCTTTAGCAATTGTTTCTGTTGGGGCAATCCAGTATTTTGGAGTCAAAAATTTGGGTGTTTCTTATTTTAAAAAGTTTTTTGATTTTTCAAATCCTATAATGCTTTTTGTCGGGCTTTTGGAACTCGTTTCCGAATTTTCTAAAATGATATCTTTTTCATTCAGGCTTTTTGGCAATATTTTTGCCGGCGAGGTGCTTTTGGCAGTAATGGGTTTTTTGCTGCCATTTTTTGCGCCCCTGCCATTTTTAGGGCTTGAAGTCTTTGTTGGTTTTATCCAGGCTTTGGTTTTTACGATGCTTTCATTGGTTTTTATGAATCTGGCAACTCAGGCTCACGGCAATAATAACCATAATCATGAAAAAAACAGAGTAGCAAAAGAAGGAGATTTAAATAAAATAGAAGTAAACCCAAATTTGGCTTGAGCCAAATTTGGAAATCCGAAATTCTAAATCTGAAATCCGAAACAATATTTAAATTCAAATATCAAATGCTTAAAACATTCTTATTTAAAATTTTAAATTTATAATTTTGGATTTGTTTAGTATTTCGACCCGCCCGCTTCGACGCAGCTGCGTCTGCAGCGAGTCGGGCACAGTATTAGGATTTCGAATTTAACCCTGGAAGGAGGTGTTTATGGAAATTGACGTTAATGTCATAATGACCGGCATAACTATTGCCTTTGGCAGTATGATGCCGGCAGCGGCAATTGGCATGATGGCCAAATCGGCAATGGAGGCAACCGGCCGAAATCCGGAAGCAGCAAACGAAATAAGGACCAGCCTTATTTTGTCAATTGCTTTTGCTGAAGCTATTGCTATTTATGCCTTGGTTGTTGCTTTAATTATTAAATTTGTATAAAGACTCTTCGCCCCGCAAGGTGCGGGGCTTCGAAGTCTCACGGGAAAGAAGGTGATCTAAAATGAGTGAAGGTGGATTAGCCGCCTTAGGCGTTAAACCAGTTTTGCTTTTGGGCCAAATCGTTAATTTTACGATTTTGTTTTTAATACTTAAAAAACTGGTCTATGGCCCCTTGATCAAAGCGCTTAAAAACAAGCAGGAAAAAGAAGCTAAAAGAAAGGCTCTACAAGAAAAGATAGAAAAGGAATGGGCAAATTTGGAAACAGAAATTAAGAATAAAAAAGCTGGAGCCAGGCGTGAGGCGCAGAAGGTCATAAAACAAGCCAAAGTTGAGGCAGAAAAAGAAAAAGAAATAATTTTAGAAAAAGCTAAAAAAGAAGCCGCAGAAACACTTGAGCGGGCAAAGAGGGAAGCAATGCAACAAAAGCAGAAAAGCAGAAAAGAAACAGAAAAGCAAGCAATCAAGCTGGCAACTGCCTTAACAGAGAAATTAATTGATGAGTTTTTGGGTGAAAAAGAGCAAAAAACTTTAATTTTTCAAGCAACAAAGAGTTTAAAAAAGATTAGGGTGTAATATGAATGCTTCACTTAAATCCTTAAACACTGCTTTAAAAAAGCTGCAAAAAGGGCAGGCTTTAAATGCCAAAACCCTTTTAAAACTGGAAAAGCTTCAAAAGGCACAGATTACAAAGACTGCCTATGTGACAAGCGCAGTTAGGCTAACCGATGAGCAGAAAAGAGAAATAGCTTTAGAGCTGGGGTTTTTGATGGGTAAGAACTTCGAGATAGAAAACCGGGTAGATAAAAAGGTTTTAGGCGGGATGAGGATAAAAATCGGTTCAACAGTGATTGACTCGACCCTTAAAAAACAACTAATCAATATTAAAGAAGAACTTTTGAAGAAAATAGAGGCGTAAGCTTATGCCAAACTTTGCTGATTTTTCCAAACAAATCTCCAAGTTTAATCCCAAAACGGAAGTTTATAGCGTCGGGCAGATTTTGGAGATCGGCGATGGGATTTGTTATGTTTCCGGCCTGCCTGAGGCAAAATACAACGAGCTTTTAGAGTTTCCCCAAAACACTTATGGCCTTGCCTTTAATTTAGAAAAAAAAAGGGTTGGGGTAATTATCTTGGGCGACTGGCAATATTTAAAAGAAGGCGATGAGGTTAAAACGACCGGCCAGGTGCTTTCTATCCCGGTCGGCGAGCAGTTAATCGGCCGGGTACTTGATCCGCTAGTCCGCCCATTGGACGATAAGGAAACCTTGGAACCTAAGGCGCGGCTGCCGATTGAAAAAATAGCTCCCGGTGTTGTCAGTCGCCAGTCTGTTGACACCCCTCTCCAAACAGGCATTAATGCAATTGATTCAATGATTCCGAGTGGCCGTGGCCAGCGAGAGCTGATAATAGGCGACAGAAAGACCGGCAAGACGACAATCACTATTGATACAATTATCAACCAAAAAAACGAAGACATGATCTGCATTTATGTCGCTGTCGGCCAAAAGACTTCAAAAGTCGCCCAGATTGTAGAGAAACTAAAAGAGTTTGAGGCGCTCTCTTACACCATAGTTGTCAATGCTTCTGCCTCTGACCCGGCTTCATTGCAATACCTTGCTCCTTATTCCGGCTGCACAATCGCTGAGTATTTTATGGAAAAAGGTAAAGACGTTTTAGTAATCTACGATGATCTTTCAAAACATGCCTGGGCTTACCGCCAGCTTTCTCTGCTTTTAAAACGTCCTTCTGGCCGCGAGGCCTTTCCTGGCGATATTTTTTATCTTCACTCAAGGCTTCTTGAAAGAGCCTGCCGGCTTTCTGACAAGCACGGCGGCGGCTCAATTACTGCTTTGCCGATTATTGAAAC